>Ga0172374_1000022_pt1 | contig 135219 bp, 135 predicted proteins | sample LakKiv3m_FD_114536 | JGI IMG/M metagenome (GOLD analysis project Ga0172374, IMG submission 114536) | Freshwater microbial communities from Kabuno Bay, South-Kivu, Congo - kab_092012_10.3m | ecosystem: Environmental > Aquatic > Freshwater > Lake | place: Democratic Republic of the Congo... | reverse complement strand
GGAAATGTACCACGGAATGGCCCCGCGATCCAAGAGAAAAATGCTACTAACCCCCACAATATCAGCCTCCTGACTGACCGCATGCCCCCAGAACCCGGCCGGTTAAGTCCGACAGCCTCCTAGTAGATCGATTCACAAATAGGTTTACGTTGTCATCAGCGACAGACTTGGGTAGGGGCGGGTCTGAGACCCGCCCCTACGAGGCATGTCGTGTTTTTCAAGGCCGCCCCTCCCAAGATGTTGATGGCAAGGCAATTACGAATCGATCTACCAGTGCGGACACGCGGTTATCGTTGGCGGACCGCCACAAGAGTCGTGGAAGGTTCAGCGGCGTTTCGGAACATCCCCATACAATCGATCAAGGCCTTTTCCGTCTTCGGCGCTCCGACGTGTAACGTCGGAGCCACCCCTTCGTGAAAATGATCGGCTTTCTGTTTTCGGAAGCCGCGATGCGTCGCACCGCGTAATCGGACAAGTTCCCGGCTCCGGGGTTTTCACGGAAGAGGCCTTTCTGGTATGATCCATCTGCGGCCCCTGGTAGACTGCGGCTGCGAAGTTCGGGCATACGTCTGAGGGCATCGGATTCTGCCCAAACATGATGGCGCCCGGAGAGATCGACCGATTGGTGGTAGTTGATGTTTGCAGTTGGCTTCTTTATTGATGCACTCGCCGGAGTTATCGGTGTCGTTCTTCAGATTTATATGTGGATTGTCATCATCGCGGCCCTCATATCTTGGGTGAGTCCCGATCCGTACAATCCCATCGTTCGGTTTCTTCACGCGGTTACGGAACCTGTGTTCGGGTTCGTGCGACGCTTGATCCCTCTCCCGCGAGTAGGCATTGATTTCTCTCCCCTAGTTGTGGTGCTCGTTCTCTTCTTTCTCCAGCAGTTTCTCGTAAACACTCTTCATCGGTTGGCTCTTACACTCCAATGAATCGACGCCGCGCGTACGTGGTATTTGGCTATCCGGTGGCGCGGCTGATGCGGATTTGGGTCTGGGATACCAAGATGCGCGCAAGTTCCTGCGAACACGATCGAGTGCACGCAGCATTTTTTACCGATCGGTCTGGTACGGCGCGCAAACGAATTCGCGAATCAGTCTGTCGGCCCGTGAAATGCAAATTGCCCAGACGGCGCGATAGGATGGAGACGAGCAATACATGGTTCTGAAGGATCATCCGGAAGGAATTGCCCTTCGCGTCCGCGTCATACCTCGATCGAGGCGCACCGCGCTTGCGGGACTGCGCGGCGACTCCTTGGTGGTGAAGCTCACTGCACCGCCCGTGGATGGAGCTGCAAACAGTGCCCTTGTAGATTTTCTTGCGGAGGTCCTTGGCGTCCCCGTCTCCGCCGTCAAAATAGTCAGTGGTGCGAATTCGCGCGACAAGACCCTCGTGATTTCTCGAATTGACGTTGCCTCCGCCGCGGCGCGCCTGGGGATATCGGAGACGGATCGTGCGTAAGAATCCAGGTTCCGATGGCCGTTCGGTACGGCGCGGACCCGCGTGTCCGCCCTTCTTCAAGGCCGCACAAGCCCCCAACGGGGCGCATGCGCTTGCGCGCACGAATCCGCCGGCGCCGACCACAACCATGTCCGGTTCGTTCCGACGCCACCGCGGCGCGTAGAGGACGGCCGACATGCTCTGCCAATGTGCTGGGCACTTCGCGCAGACAAATATCCCAAACGGATTCGCATGGTTGCGTGCTTGCTTGCACGCCGGTGTTTCCGCATCCTAGGGTAGGAATTGAGCCTGTGAGGCCCATTGTTGCGACGCAGAGAGTAATTTTGGCTCTGGATGAGGCCAGTTTTTTCTTGACACCACCCGAACTTCGATGATAATAAGCACATAATCTTCGTAAAGACGGTTAAATAGTCGATCCGCCCGCGGGCCATCCGAGGGCAAACTCACGGCAAAGGGTCTTTTTCTGTCCCCGAGTCGGGAGCGAGTCGGCAAAGTTTTCAACGGTGATTGGGTGAACAACAGGTGTGTTGTTGCCTTCGGGCATGTTTTTCACTGTTTTTTTTACTGTTCAGGATTAGGAGGAAGAGATGAGAAAAGGTTTGGCATTAATGGTTGCGGTCCTGCTCGTCGCAGGATTTGCCGCGACCGCACTCGCCTGGGAATTCGAGATGACCGGTTCCTGGGAAAACCGCCTGCGCTATTTCGGGCGCACTGGCAATAACGACCTCTTCGGTATCGCTTCCCTGCAGGACGCTGGTGCGGGGACTTTCGTGGGCTTCGCCGGTCCCAGCACGTGGGGTCGCGGCGCGGTAGCCCCGGCCAACGCCGACAACTCGAACATCGTGATCACCCGCGGCGGCTTCTCTACCTGGGGTAGTGACGCGGCGATCCACGACCAGAAGATGACCCTGATCCCGACCATCAAGGTGAATCCGGCGATCAGAGTCCATGGCGTGTACACGGTGGGCGGTTACCGGAACAAGTACAACCAGACCGCCGGCGGCGTAGGCGTGCCTCCGTTTGAGCGCTGGTACATGCACGATTCCAGCCCCAACGCGGCGTACAACACCGCAGCGATCGGTAGCTGGGAACAGATCCGTGCAACTTTCCACACCCCGTGGGCGACCTTCTCGGTCGGTGTCAAAGACTTCCCCTTGGGTGTGGCTTCCAACCTCGGCTATAACACTCGCGCGAATGCCTTCCTGGCGGTTGTGCCCTATGGCCCGTTCCGTTTCCTGGGCGCGATCTGGTTGACCGATGGTGCGGCTGAAAGCTACGTGCAGTCCGCCGACCGCGTGGGAAATGCAGCGCAGAATCAGTTGTTCCAGGGCTATTTCTTGACCTACCGCAATGGCCCCATGGAAATCGGCGCCGGTCCCATCTGGCAGCTCCGCCACCAGGGTGAGGGTGTGGCCTCCGGCATAGCGGGAGTCCCCAACGTCGCGGATGTGACGCTGACCGACTATCAAGTCTACTTCAAGTACTTCAACGGACGCTTCTTTGCGAACGGCGAATATGCTTGGAACATGATCAACACGTATCGCCTTCTGGGCACTGCCGGCTCGCTGGCAGCGTTTAACGGCGGAGCGACCCAGACTCATGTGGAAACCTACAACGCTTTCGTGGAAACGGGCGTCGTCATCGGCCCGTCCAAGATCTCCCTCGTGTGGGTGCAGTCCTCGGGTTCCGTGCTCAACAACGGGAGCAACGTTGGCATGCAGATCGGTTTGGGACTGACAGGCGCGAACCCCAAAGTGTATGCGGCCAGGCAGATCAACTACCAGGCTATGGAGCCGTATGAGTGGCTGATGTTCAACACCTACGCCGGCGGCACCCAGACCTTCCACGCTGACGGTACCGGCCAGATGGCTGACGCGTATGCGTTTGCCGGCCGCTACGACCATGCGGTCGCCAGCAACTTGAACATTTACGGCACGTACATCTGGGCCCATCGGCTTGAGAAAGCCGGCGTGTGGTTCGGACAGTTCAACAGCAACGGCACCAACGTTGGTTCCTTCGTCAACGCTACCGCGCTCCGTGCGACCTATGGCGGCACCAGCCCGTTTGTGGAAAACGGCTTCATCGGTTGGGAAGCCGGAGCGGGCTGCGACTGGAAACTCCTCGAAGGCCTGACCTTCAAGACCCGTTACGCCTACTGGCAGCCGGGTGATTACTTCAAGGAAGCCTTCCAGGCCATCGGAACCCAGGGCGGAGCGGTTGTGACGAACGCGATGTTCCTGAGCCGCGATGCCATCCAGGCAGTCCAGGGCTCCATCCTGATCGAGTTCTAATTCGAACTCTGATCCAACTTTGATCATCAAGCCCGGAGGGTTCGCCCTTCGGGCTTTTTTGTGGTAGCCGTAGTAAGGGCGGGTCTCAGACCCGCCCCTACCCCAGAAATGCTGGCGTACAGGGGGCGAACGCGTTATGCTATATCGCGAAGGGTGGCGTTACTGCGCAATTGGAGGACAAGGTGAACGTACCATTCGAGGCCGTTTTCTGGACAGAAGGAGACCAAGTGGTTGCACACGCGGTTCCCATTGATGTGGCCACGTGCGGCGCTACCCGCCAGGAAGCCGAGCAGGCACTTGTTGAAGCCGTGAAGGTGTTCCTCGAGACCGCACGAGAGACGGGGACACTGGAAGAGATTCTTCTTGACGCGGGTTACGTCCCTTCCGGTGATGACTGGGTTCTCCCAAGCAGAGAGGAGCCACCACAGTTTCTCACGGCCGGGATTTGATCGTGCCCCGAATTGTTTGCAGTCGGCGCAAATTGGTAGGGGCGGACCCGCGTGTCCACCCTGTCAGGCTTGGTACGCATCCGAAGACGGGCGCACACGCGGGTGCGCCCGTACCAACGACCTTTGCGATTGCATATTGGCCGCGACATGATGTGTGACCCTCCAGTTCATCTGAACGGACATTGTTGTTTCGATGCAGGAACAACGGGACCTCGGTAGGGGCGGACCCGCGTGTCCGCCCTCTTTGCGTGGTGCGCATCCGAAGACAGGCGCACGCGCGCGGGTGCGCCCGTACCAACGATCCTTGCGATTGCATATTGGCCGCGACACAATGTTTGATCCTGCAATCCGTCATAGGCAGTCGATTCGTCTTAAAGGGTACAATTATTCCTTGCCCGGCGCGTATTTTGTGACGATATGCGCTTTCAGGAAGCAATGTGCCTTCGGCGAGGTCGTTGACGGCGCCATACGGTTGAATGAAATCGGCGACATGGTTGCCGAATGGTGGTCGAAATTGCAGCGGAATTTCACGGGCGTTGAAGTAGATACATGGGTAATCATGCCCAACCATCTTCACGGCATCATCAGCATTGTAGGAGCGGACCCGCGTGTCCGCGCTCTTTCAAATGCGTACGAGGCCGAAGAGGGCGCACGCGCGGGTGCGCCCCTACCACGCGTAATTCAATGGTTCAAAACGATGACAACCAACCGGTACATTCGGAAGGTGAAACAGGAAGGACAAGGGCGAATTGCGGGCAGGCTGTGGCAGCGAGGCTATTACGAACACATCATTCGCACCGAAAAGGCATTGAACGCCATTCGCGAGTACATTGAATCAAATCCTGCCCGGTGGGGTGATGACCCGGAGAATCCATTTCGGTAGCAGTCATGAACATCACAGCCGATACGAAAGGCGACTTGGTAGGGGCGGACCCGCGCGTCCGCCCTGTTGGGCCTCGTACGCAATCCAAGAAGGGCGCACACGCGGGTGTGCCCCTACCGATCCATCGTCTCATCTTGAACGCAAGTCCGTATGTGGCAAGTGGTTGGTAAGGGCGGACCCCAGATCAAGTCTGGGGTAGGCTCCGCGTGGCCGCCCTCTTCGGTCCGATGCGCCCCTACTCCCATTCAATCGTGCTGGGCGGCTTTGACGAGATGTCGTATACCACGCGATTGATGCCCCGCACCTCGTTGATGATGCGGTTGGAAATGGTGGCCAGCACGTCCTGGGGCATCCGGAACCAGTCAGCAGTCATGCCGTCGGTGGCTTCCACCGCACGCAAAGCAGCAACATGCTCGTACGTGCGGCCGTCACCCATTACGCCCACCGACCTCACCGGAAGCAGAACCACAAAGGCCTGCCAGATGTCGCGATAGAGTCCTGCTTTACGGATCTCCTCCATCGCGATCGCGTCGGCTTCTTGCAGCACTCGCACCCGGTCCGGGGTCACCTCGCCGAGTATGCGTACCGCCAGGCCGGGGCCAGGGAACGGGTGCCGCCATATCAACGCTTCGGGAAGACCTAGCTGTACGCCAAGTTCGCGCACTTCGTCTTTGAACAACTCCCGTAGCGGCTCTATAAGCCTGAGCCGCATCCGCTCCGGCAGACCGCCGACATTGTGGTGCGTCTTGATCGTGGCGGACGGCCCCCCTCTGGACGACACGCTCTCGATCACGTCAGGGTAAAGAGTGCCTTGAGCGAGGAACTCTACCCCGGAGACTGCTTCGGCCTCCTCCTCGAACACTCGAATAAATTCCTCACCGATGATTCTTCTTTTGATTTCCGGATCGGTCACGCCAGCCAGTTTGGACAGAAAGCGCTCCGACGCGTCAACATAGCCGAGACTTATCCCTAGACGGCCAAAGGTGGCCCGAACTTCCTGAGCTTCGTTCTTTCTCAGGAGACCGTTATTGACAAATATCGGTTGCAGCCGAGTTCCGATCGCCCGAGCCAGCAGCGCAACCATCACCGACGAGTCAACCCCCCCGGAGAGCGCCGCAACCACGCGTGTGTCTCCCACCAGGTCCCGGACTCGGTCTACCGTGCTCTCGATAAAAGAGGCCATGGTCCATGTCGGATCCAGGCCGGCAATGTCAAAAAGAAAGTTGCTGAGTATCGTAGCTCCCTGCGGAGTATGGACCACCTCGGGGTGAAATTGCACGCCGGCAATACGCCGCTGAATGTCCTCAAAAGCGGCGGCAGGCGTGTCCGCAGTCGAAGCGACCACCGTGAATCCGGCGGGTACTTCGATCACCATATCGCCATGGCTCATCCATACCTGAGCGCCCTCGGATATTCCTTTCAGCAACGTCGATCCGGGTCGCACGGCGCCGAGAAAGGCGCGGCCGTACTCGCGCTCCTTGGCGGACTCGACCTTGCCGCCAAGCGCGTGGGCAATCGCCTGCAGCCCGTAACAGATGCCGAGCACAGGCACTCCAAGGTCGAGAAGCCCTCGGTCCAGCTGCGGCGAGCCCTCGTCATAAATGCTCGCGGGTCCGCCCGAAAGAATGATGGCGGCGGGTTTACGGGTTGCTGCAATTTCGAGAGAGGATTGGCAGGGGTGTATTTCGCAGTAGACCCTGGCCTCTCTGACACGGCGGGCGATGAGCTGGGTATATTGCGAACCGAAATCGACGATGAGAACGTACGGAGGGGCGGTCACAGCGTGTCCTCAAGAGAAAAGAAAAGACCGAGGCTAAGCCCCGGTCTTCTCGGTCAAACAATATTGGGTGAGCGGGTCCGACTTACTTGACGGCCTGCTTCTTGACATACTGATACTGAAGGCCACCGTCCACACAGGGGTTGCATCCGGGGGACACGACAGCGTATTTCTCTTCGCTCTTGACGAACTGGCATCCAGGCGCAACTGCGGGAGGAGCACCCCAGCCCACAGGACCGAGCATGGCCGGAGCAACGCACTTCGGGGGGATAACCTGAGTCTTCATGGAGCACTTCACGGCCTTCCAGGTTCCCCAGGGAGTGATGCCTGCGGTGTACTGTTCGCAGCCACGAGAAAACAGAGCGCTGAAGCCGCCGGGGCCGGTTTCTTTCTTGAAGGTGGTCTTCACCTTCATGGGAATCATGATAGTGTCGCCGTGAGTCGCAAAGCCGGGAGGCATCGCTTCGACGGTGGCCACGGTCATGATCAGAGCCAACGCGCTGAACACAACGATCAAGTTCTTAACCATACCCAAATCCTCCTTTATTGAGGCCCCACGGCCGTGAACCGGGAACCACATTTGGAATAATAGACAAATATCGCCTGGTTGTCATTCTGATTAGCAGAACCGTTCTGGTAAGTCAAGACATTTTTTCCTTGAAACGCCCCATTTGAACCTGACGAACGGGTCTTCGCCTATCAGAAATTGCTCACGTTGCAGGATCTTTTTTCTCACAACTCTTCCAGCCGTGTCAAGCCAAATCACGTGGCACCTTGCACCCATTTGATCGGGAAGATCGCAAAAAGCTTTTCATATACTCGGAAACATATCGACGTGGTGCGAGGTGAGCTGTAGGGGCGGGTCTGAGACCCGCCCCTACCAGGCATTGTGCCTCGAGGCAAAATTGGCTGCTGTTCTGAAGCAATTCTGGAATCCTCCCTCGGTACAAAACGAACGGTTGCGATGTTCACGCGTCCCGCCTCGCCCCGCGCCGCGTCAAGTAGTCTTGCAGCGCTTCCTCCCAGTGCCGGAGGGAATACCCGGCGCATCGCGCAAACTTTTGGTTGTCCAGTACCGAATAGGGGGGGCGTGGCGCGGGTCGCGCCGACTCCTTTGAGGTGATTTCTTCCACCGTCACCCCGTGCGCTCCCCCCAGCTCGACGATCCGGCAGGCGAATCCGTGCCACGAGGTAATCCCCGCGTTGGTTACGTGGAACGTCCCCGTTGCTCCTTTCCTGGACAAAGTGACCAGCGCGGCCGCCAGGTCCGGCGTATATGTGGGCGCGCCGTACTGATCGTTGACGACTCTGAGCCTATTCGTCCGCTCGGTTTGCCTGAGAATAGCCTCCACAAAGTTCTTTCCGTGTAGACCGAAAAGCCATTGAGTCCGGACGATGCAGTGCGCGCCGGGAAGAGCCTCCCGAACGAGGCGCTCCCCCTCCTCCTTGGACCGACCATAGACTCCCAGCGGGCTCGGGTGATCTTCTTCCGTGTAAGGCGCGCCTTTCGAGCCGTCAAAGACGTAGTCCGTGCTTACGTGCACGAGGAAGGCCGCGGTCGCACGGCACGCGCAGGCGAGATTCTCCGGACCGCGTGCATTCACCGCAAAGGCTCGTTCCACCATGCTTTCGCAGCCGTCTACGTCCGTCAGGGCAGCGGTGTTGATGACGACTGCCGGCCGAAGGCGCCTGAGGGTCTCAACTACGCCCTCCGGCTCGGTGATATTCATTTGGTTCGAACGAACCGTTTCAAACCGGATGGCCTCATTTCGAAGCGCGTCCGTGAGATCTCTCCCCAGCATTCCACCTGCACCAACGACCAGCCACGGTTCATTTGTTTGCGTCACATGTACTCCTCTGGTGATCCTCTGTCCCTCTGTGCGTCTAAGCGCGCGTGTGTGAATCTTCAAACAGGGAAGATGCCTGTCCCACCACTAGACAAGTCTACACGCGCGAGCGTGTCTTCATAAACCTATTGAAACGGCCGATACTTTTCAATATTATGTAATCGCTCAAGTTCCTACATACACGTTCTTGACCGCGAGCGCCACGTTCGGGTTCATCCTCTTTCTTCTGGTAGAGTGTGATGATGACCATGTTCAGGCAAGGCTCATGAGCGCGTTGGTTCTCAGACCGGCGTCGAGCAAAGACATTCCACAGGCTCGTGAGATATTGAGGCAGTGGACTTCTCGCGATCCGTCGCTCGGCGAGGTGGAGGTTCTTCTTTCCCCGGGCGCTGGTGAAAGGCCTCACTGCATGATATTGGAAGGCGCCGGTCGGGTCCACGCGGCGTGCGTTTGGCGGTTGGAACGCCCGGCTGACGTGACCGTAACCGCGCTCGGCGCCACCGACGACGCGCTTGAATCCGGCGCGGCAACCAGGCTTCTTCAGGAGGAAATTCTCCGCTGGAGCGGCATGGGGGTCACCAACGCGACGATCCGGCTGCCCGAAGGTCTCCCGCCGGCGTTGGCAGCTGCGATCCGAGCGTGCGGATTCGTGTTCGAGGGAATTTCCTGCGGCTGCGATGCAAAGCCTCGAATTACGCTCGCCAAACATTTCCTCTATAGAGTGATCCCTCAGAGCGAAGTTCTGTCCTTCCTTCAGGAATTCATGATTTCGTTCGGATACGACGTGCAGCAGGAGGGTACCGGGTTCCGATACCGAGTGCGAGACGAATTTCTTCTTCCCTTCATTTTCAGCCCTTGGCACAAGATCACCAAGAGCGGCAGCGACATCATCATCCACCCTCCGGCTCGGGTACTCCAACCGAGTGAACTGGAGACGCTTTTCTATCCCCTCCGGATTCATTCGCGGAACGACCGCCCTCTCCTGTTGTCGCTCGATAAGAAGACCGCAGAGAATCTGATCAGTTTGCCGGCAGTACACAACCACCGGCAGAACGACCTGTTTGACGCGGGGGAGATTGCTCCAAGAGTGATCAACCTCAATGCAGTGGCGTATAGCCAACCCCCGGGACCCAAATCGCTGCGGAGAGGATTGCCCGTTCTCTTCTACGTGGGAAGGATCGGAGCCGTGGGACTGGCACGGGTGGAGGAATCTACGGTCTGCGCCCAGGAAGGTCCGGCGCCGAAGTCAGCCGCGTTGGAGGTTCCCTCCGATGAAGACTCGGCGGACGCCTCCAACCACAGGCAGCGCACCGGCAAGGCACTTGGGGTGCGGTTTCAGTGGTATCGGCCTCTGCGCTCGCCCGTTTCTCTGGAAAAGATCCGTTCCTTCGACGCCGGATTTAACCCCCAGCGCGCTCGCTCTGTGTCGGCCTCGCTCTTCGAGGCGATCGTCCGCGAAGGCGACCGTGGCACCTAAGCCTCTTTGATCCCCTTTAGAATTCGTGCTATCGGTGGTCGGGCCTCTTGCGCGCGGTCCCGCAGGCCGAGAGCGCGCTCGCCGCAGTCTGGCAAATTCCGTCCGATAACTGAACCGTTATGAGTAGAAACACCACGACAGTACTCGCGTTCGGCAAGATAAAGGACACGGTCCGGTACCGCTTGAAGTTCGCGCATTTTCCGTACCTGGAGCGCGCCCTCGAAAGCGAGCGCGTTCGCTGCGGCCAGGGAATGACTATCCTCGATGTCGGATGCGGCCCAGGCAATATAGCGAGTTTCTGCAGTATGCCGGGTGATGTGAAATGGTTCGGGCTGGACTTGTGGGAGCATCAGCTCGCGCAGGCTGCTGCGAAGCACGTCTACGCGGGGCTATTCCAGGTGAATCTGGTCGACGGACTGCCGTTTAAGGAAGACTCCTTCGACGCGGTCGTTTGCAACGAAGTGCTCATGTACCTCCCAAACGCGGCCGAACTTCTCCAGCAGTTCCATCGGGTGCTCAGGACGAATGGCGCATTGTTCGTCTATAACCCCATTACCTGGCTCCCAAACATATTTGCCGGTGCGCGTCGCCGGCTCAGGTCGATCCACCAGGAGCGTCGTTCCATCTCCTTGGATTGTCAGACCGACTGGAAGAATGCAACTCGCGCGTGCCGCATCACATACTATTCCTTGCGGTCGCTTGTGGAGCAGGTCCGGTCCGCGCGATTCGAGATCACCGACGTGGCAGGCTTCCGCATCTTTCGGAATAGGATACGCGCGATGACGCGGCTGGAGGACTACCGCTGGTACTACCGGCTCACGGAATCGATTGTGAATCGATTTCCTCGACTGGCAGCGGACATCATGGTCGTGGGCCGTAAAGCGGGCTCCCAACCAATTGAACGCCGTGCCCTCTCCGGACGCGCGGCTGCATGAGCGGCTATACGCCGAAAACTCTATCGCGCGCCCGTGCGCGTTCAGCCTACCAACGTGGTCCTTGCGGAGGGCCACACGCGGGTGCGCCTTGAAGACCGGGCCGACCACGGGTCGGCCCCTACCAACTAGCGTAGTGTCCCCGTAATGGTTTTAGAGGGCCAATGAGTTAACGGATCATTCGTACGCCGCGTCTCACAACGGGTGCCACTGCTGGCTCGTCCAGCAGTGCGTGCTGGAGAAACACTGCTGGGTAAGCCAGCAGTGGCACCCAGCCATCAATCCTCCCCGGGCGAGCGGCAGATGAAAAACGATTCAACTCTTGCCATGCGCTGTATAGGTATCATGGATACACCACACTAGCGTTGTCTTTGTCATGTTGGCCTACGCATCTGTGTCAGAATTCGCTGGGTTGCCGAGATATCGGCCTAAGGCCAGGTAGGGGCCGGTCTCAGACCCGCCCCTACAAACGATCGCTGCAATAATTGGTGCGGCGGGCGATCTTTGCAAAAGCGACTTCATTGCGACTGACATCACCACGATATGATTGGAGCGTCATGCTGTACGAATACAAAGGAATACGACCCAGAATCGGTAACAACGTCTTCATCGCGCCGGGCGCGATGGTGATCGGCGACGTGGAGATCGGCGAAGGAAGCAATCTCTGGTTCTATACCGTGGCCAGAGGTGACGTGCATTTCATCAAAATCGGCTCCATGGCCAACATTCAGGACCACTGCATGCTTCATGTGACGGGAGGACGGCACCCCCTTGTCATCGGCGACCGAGTCATCATCGGTCACCGTGCGGTGCTCCATGGCTGCACGGTCATGGACGGCGCGCTCATCGGCATCGGCGCGCTCGTCCTCGACGCGGCGGTCGTCGAGGAGGGCGCCACTGTGGCGGCAGGAGCCGTCGTAGCGCCAGGGACCGTCATCCCGGCCGGACGCGTCGCGGTGGGTGTGCCCGCACGCCCCGTCCGCGACGTCACCGAAGAAGAGAAAGCATACCAGGCGCTTAACTACCGACACTACTACGAGTACGCGCGAGCTTTCGACGAATTCGTCAAGCCGATATCCGATTGAAACTCTTGCCTCATCATAGGAGTAATACCAACTTCCATGCGCCGGTTTTCGGGCACAACGAAGCATGAAAGTCCTCGGCTTCGGTCAACACTCCGTGGCTCCACCTCGGAGATGGGTAGCAAGAGCGCACGTTGCGCCATCCTGTGGAGGGGAGACTCCATCTCCCCTCCACGCCTCCCCATACGCACCACCGATGGTGGGTGCCCATGGCGACGACTTTCATAGGAACGCGCTTTCTAACAAGCAAAACAGAACGGGCCGGCAGCGCCGGCCCCCACTATCTCTTGTGGTGGATGACGGACTCCGTGGTCGTCATTTCTTTCCTCTGATAGGGGAATCGCCAGCCAGCGCGCCGCGCCCGCACGTGTAATCCAAAAGCCCCGCCATTCCAACCTAGTAGATCGATTCGTAATTGCCTGGCCATCAACATGTTGGGAGCGGAGGCCTCAAAAAACGCGAGATGCCTCGTAGGGGCGGGTCTGAGGAGACTGTCTCAGAAGTCGCGGAGAGAACAATATCGTGCCACGAATAGGGCTGAAACACGCTTCTGCAACCCTCACCCCGGCCCTCTCCCAGTGGGAGAGGGAGGCGTGTGGAGCGGATTTCCGGTCCCCTCTCCCTCAGGGAGAGGGATAGGGTGAGGGGTTGTCGTGCTACGATGGCGCCCTCTGCACGAGTTTTGAGACAACCTCCTGAGACCCGCCCCTACCCAAGTCTGTCGCTGACGACAACGTAAACCACCTGTTTCTGAATCGATCTACTAGCTTGGGAGGGGAGCCGGTCCGCATTTCCCGCCCCCACCTTTCCCGACCCGGCATTGAGCGACCTCCGTCGGCTGTCCATGGCAAGCGCGGGCCAGCAGTGGCTTCATTCCGGAGCGGAGCGACTTTATACTTCATCCATTACTTTAACTATTGACAATAGCTAGTTGGTATGCTTTAGTAATTTCCGTTGCAAGGCAACGCAGCTCCTAGATCCGGGAGGAATCCACATGCCTCATTCCCACAATATCGATTACTACCTCGGCCGAATCCAAGAAGAATCCCTGGCAGAAGCCCTCGCTGACTTCGAGGACCCTCTCGATGGCAGGTCCATCGACTTCCTGTGCGACGAGATCGAAGACTTTTCCGAAGACGATCTGGGACTGGATTTTGACGACTATTGATCTTTCACGCCTGACGATCGCATCGTCGCGGCAATGCATCCGGAAACGTTGATCCATTCACCGGAGCGCCGCTTCAGCACGAACCCTCAATCCTCCGCATGCACATCATATACGAAAGACGGCCGGACAGGACAGCGTCCTTCCGGCCATTTCGTTCTTCACACCTCAACACTCCTACACCAATATGCAATCAAAGCCGTGAGTCGGCCGGAAGCCTCCTCCGTTTCGGGCGGCAAGCCTAACGTCGCTTCGGAGGCATACCGGCCGTCCGCCGAAATCACGTGCTTGAAAGCGCAATTCTATGAAAGCGCCGATAGCGCCGGATCGGGCCCGTCCCGGACCACGATCCGGGATCCGGGGCAGACTTTGCCGGTATTCTTCACGGCGTCTTCATGCTTCGTCGTGGCGATTCTCGCCATGCGATCTGGTATTAGGCGAGTGACTGCACATAGAGCACCTGTTTGAGCTTTACCAGCTCACGGAGTTTTTCAACGGGCGCCAAAGCGGCCACCACCTTCCCCGCTGTAGCCTTGTGAAGCACCTTTATTCCGAGAGCTTCCAGGGACCGGATTACACCGTCCGACTGGTCGGAAAGCACTATTCGGATCTTGACCTTGCCGTCTTCCACAGTCGGCGCTTTCCCTGCCCCTTGGTGACAGCGGTCGGGCTCGACGAGGGCACGCAGTTCCGGTGAAAGCTTTAGGAGATCGTCGGAAGGCTTGAGAGCCTGCTTCTGCCGTTCGGATGCTTTGCCGGCAACATAATTCTCTTTCACGTACACTCGCCTCGTCTGCTTGAACTCAAGACCTTCTGGGCTATCCGCGCGCCCGCGCGCAACTCCCTGGACAGCCCCCCATGACTTGGCAGCCTGGGGGACGGGAGCTGAACCGGGCGCCATGCCGAGCTGACCTTTCATCGCGTCCATCTCGCCAAAGATCCCTTCTCGGCTCACTCCATCGGGCATTTCGACCGGGACCGTTACCTTGACTGGCTTGCCATCCACCGTGACCACAGCTTCTTCCACGGCCACGAAACTTGTGAACTGTGTCATTATGCGGTGTGCCAGCGCGACGCGCACGATCTCGTCCTTGATTTCCGGCTTTGGAGTGCCTCGCTGGATTCCCATGAGGTCCTGCTCCATGAGCGCGTCCACCTTGGCCCTGGCCCAGAGACTCGCGATCGAGTCGTTGCGCGGTTGCGCGTCCGGAAGAGACACATCGACGGACTGTTGGTACGGCTTGCCACCGGTAGAGCCGTTGACAACAACCTTCCCGGCCCCAGGCGAGGAATACCGCGCCTTGAACACAAGAGGCTTTCGCGACCAGAGGTCCGACACCTGCGCGGGAAATACGTCCTGAAGCGAAATTCCCTCGGTCGAGATCGTGACATCCGTCAGTACCGGCGCGGCAATACGGTCGTAGAACCGCCGAGCCGCCTCTTCGGCCGAGCTGTTGAGGAGCACGTACTCGACCTCTCCTCCGCCCACCTTCGCCATGGTATCCAGAAGATACCGATTCACCGAATTCCCCGTGCCGAAGGGAAACCACCGGCTCTTGCCGCGCAATTGCTTGACCAAGGCGATGATTTCGAAGTCATTGCCCACGTACCCGTCAGTCATGAACGTGACGATTCGCAGCCGATTCTCAGGGGGCTTTGTTTGCGCTGCCGTCTCAACCGCTGGCCCCATCCACGTTCCGCCCTGTGCTTGCAGCGACTTGAGGTATTCCAGAGCCTTCTCACGGTATTCGGCAGTGTTAGGCTTTGGCTCAGAGAAGAGCATGCGCGCTCGGACGTTGAAATCGACAATGTTAAAGGTATCCGAGGGGTTCATGTGAGCGATGAAATAGCGCATGGTCTCCTTGGCCTTTTCGAGCGGCCACCCCATCTGTGAACCCGAGCAGTCGATGACAAAGATCATCTCTTTGCCGGCGATCTGTTCCGGCTTCGGTCTCTTGGGAGGGATGACGACGAGCATCGCATAGCCATCATTGCCCTGTTTATGAGTGAGCACGCCGGAGCGAATCTCCTCGCCTGCCACGTCATAGCAGAGCACGAAATCGCGATTGGGGATTTCTTTCACGTTCTTGAGCGAAACCACCGCCCGATGCGCGGCGTCTTGTCGAACATCCACCTCGTGGAGTCGCGAAGAAATGTTGGAGATCGGCACGCCCGCATCGATCGACACTGTCAGGTCTATGTCATGGCCCGCGCGGGTATCCTTGGGAGTTACAGGCGGTGTGATGCGACTCGCATCGGGAACCGCGGTTGTGTCCGGCGCCCAGCCGGTACCACTCTGTCCGACCGGCTGGCCGGGAATAAAGCGCGGTCCGACCACCATGGGAAAGACAAACTGGAACGCGCCCTCATCGTACGGAAGCGTCTCGACGTATCTGATGGTGATCTCCACCTTTTGACCGGGCATAATGTTGGCCACCGACTGGGTAAAGATGTTCGGTCGCTCCTGATCGAGTAGCGAGGCCACGTGACCGCGTTGAACCGCGCGCTCATAGATGGCTCGAGCCTCCTCTCGCGGCTTGATGACTCCGCGGATCTCCCTGTCGCCGACTCGCATGAGCATGTCATCGACTGCCGCGTCTGCGGACAGGGGGAACGTGTAAACAGCCTCGATCTTCTTGTCGCTGGGATTGTGGAACGTCTGTGTGACCGAGACCCTCGCTATAAATCCGGAAACCTCGCCCTTGACGGATGTGTGCTCCAGGGGGCATCCCGCGCCGGGCTTTCCGTCCGGCTGGATGATGGTTAGAGAGCCCTGGCCGGGTGCCGCGCCGAGGCTGATTCCCGGCAGACAGACGACGAAGGTTGCGGCCGCGAAAATGACCGCCTTAAGCAGGAAACCTTTCGATGCCATAGCGAAATCCCTCCAGTCGAGATGGGCACGGAACAGTAGGACGTCCGACCCGTTTTCTGGAAATGGATTCGCAGGGTCCAAGAAAATGTTACGCGAGTGGTGTTTGAGACGGAAGGTAGAGGCCACGGCAATACTGGCAACGGAAGGTCAGTTTCGAGAGTTGTTGCGCGGTTTGCGAGGACCATCGATCGTCTTTCCCGCGCACGCGGGGATTCAGCTTTTCTGGGCGCATGCCATGCGCCCCTACAGCAGCGGCCGGCAGAGACGCCGGCCCCCACCATTCTCACTTGTATGAAAGCTCATTCCTACGAAAACGCCGGTAGCGCTGGCATCTTGCCGGTGGTCTTCACGGCGTTTTCGTGGTTCGGTGTGGCGACTCTCGCCATGGGAGTCGGTATAAGACTGGATCTCGGTGTTCACCGGGATGACGGCACTGTAGGACTCGGGGCCACATCGCCCGAAGACTTTCAGGTGAAAGCAGGAATCCAACGGAATTAGAGTCAGGAGAAGGTCACCACTTGGCGAGGCGACGCTTGATGTAATTCTTCAGCTTTTCCAGCTTATCGGGTGGGAGGCTCTCGATCAGGTTCTTCAGTTCGCCGTAGCGGGGGTCGTCTCGGAGTTCCCCGTACGGCTTGGATGGGGCCTGGGTGGCTGGTGCCGCGGCTGCTTCCGTGTTGGATCTCGTCATATGGTCCGTCCGTCATGATCCTTCATTTGTGCCGGGCTCTTAGTTCAGTCAGGACGGAATGTCAATGACAAATCGTGAGACCGCTTTTTGACCTGAACAATGGTCTTTTTGTCAGGCGGCCCATGCGGCCTCGGATGCACCGAGAGCAACAACTCTCCGCAAGAGCCATATATTAGGAAATAGAGCTAACATTTTCGTTTGACACAGGAATTTATCTCTGCTAAATGACCGGAAGAACGTCAGTCGGGGTTATGCATGTTCCCGTTCAGCTCGGCACGCTCCAAAGAAGTGGTGAAAGTCCCCAATCACGCGATCATCTACGGACTCATTCTGTGGACGTTGGGTGCGCTCATCTGTCTGGGCTCGTTGACGCGGCTCTATGAACTCCGGGAGTTCTTCCCTCTTCAACCCCTGAAGGAAGTAAACGAGTACATCCTCGATTACATTCCGTTCATCCTCGGCACCTTTGTCACCACAGTGGCGGCTTTGGCCGCGCTAATCGTCGGACTGAACTGGATTATGGCCGCATTCCGCGAGGTGTCCCTCGTGCGCATACCGGTCCGCCGGGCAGGCGACTATTTCCGACCCCAAGGCGTGTCTCTGGCGCTCAAGGAAGGCACCATGCGATCGTACGCCCGGCCGCCTTCACTGATCTTCGCGTTGCTCGGGAAGTTCTGGTCGGGGCCGGCGCAAATCCCGGCGATTCCTGCGGAGATCATCCGGATGAACCTCCGGTTCATCTGGGCAGCAGTCATTATCGCGGGCGCAGTCCATCTGTTTTTCCGACTGCTGGAATTTGTACCGCCGTACCTTGACGGTTTGGGATTAGGTACGGGATACGTGATCCCATCGCCCGCGCCGTTCTATAACCTGTTGCTGCTCGTGTGTCTGTTCAAGACGGTGATCGTCTTCAGCCTCGTGCCGTTGCGCAAATCCGGCGCGGCTCGAGAAATGGACTCCATGATCGTCGAGGGCAAGGGCCACCCGTCGATGTTTTTCGCTATTCTTGAGGAGGGGTCGAGGATTTTTGCGCAGAAGGGTTTTGCCAACCGGATTTCACGCTCGAGCGCGGTGAAATGCCAGGACGGCGAAACACTCATCGGGACCCTGATCGAGAGCTTTCCCGAATATGTGAAGACCGCGTCTCGACCAGCCGCGTACTTATGTCTTCTTCTTGGATCGGTGATGGTTGTCGTGGGGTTTCTGCAAGTGATCCTTACTCAATACCCGACGTTTTCAGTCGGTTACAGCGATTTCTTCCGCCTGCACCTGTTCGGCTTGGTCATGGATATATTCCTCAACGTGTTTATTATCCTCTTCGGAAAGGGCTTTCTCGAGCAGGCGCGAGCCCTGATGTCCATTTATCGTTTCCGCTCCAGTCTGGTCTATCTCGAAGCCAAGGGCGATTTCGAAAGCAAGGCAATCCCTGAACTCGGAGACATCGTGTCCCCTGAGCGTCTGTTTAACCCTTTGAGCCCGTCAGCGTTCAACGTTCGGTACTTCTCCGCGGAGGCGGTGTCCGAGGCGGTGACCCCTGAAGGAGTGAGAGAGCTGGTCACGCTCGAAACCTCGGGGCGGCTTGCCAAGGATGTGGCCCGGCTGAAGTACCTCCCGTTCCAGGTGACATTCCGGGAACGTTATCCGTCGTGCTGGACAACCGTAGTCACGGACCAGCAGCATGACGATGAAGAAGAAATAGTCCGCGCCGCGGATGAAGACCTTGGTGCGGAGGAGGTCGAGTCGGCCCAAGATACCGCTGCTTCCGTACAACGCTAAGGACTCTTGTAAAGGTCGCGGGCAACCCGGTAGAATCGCTACGTGAGTCACGTTTGACGCGGGAACAAACTGCGCCGCTTCATGTCATGATCATTAGGTCTTCATCGATGGGACATTCTCCGCCGACATTCCAAGGAGTGCCGCACATTCGAACAGTCCTGCATGAGGCTGCCGGACGTGAGCCGTTTCCGGGGCCTTTTTTCGCTTTTCTTCGCCGCGTCGGGTTCTCGGCGGTGTCGATTCCACGCTCCCTCGTTACTGGGGATGAGGTAAGAACATGAGATCTCCATGCCTGCGCATTGCGCTCGTAGTGTTCGCCATATTGCTTCTGCACGTGGCTCCGTGCCTAGGTCAGGACTACCTGATCATCAAGAAGAAGGACGGCACCACCCAGCGCGTGCCGCTGAAGTTTAATCCTGACGAGATCGAGACGTTTGATGTGGAGGCTGGTCCGCAGCAAGGAGCGCCACCTGCGGAGGAGCCGGAAGGAAAACCGCTCCAGATTACCCCCGGCGTTCGAGAACCCCGGCCTGAACGCGCTCCCGCGCGACGTGAAGCCGAGCCGGAACCAACCCGAGAAAGGCCCAAGATCCTACGGGACGAGCCCGCGCCTCCACCCACGCGAGCTCCCGAACGAGCACCCGCGGCCCGAGGCCCGGTCTCCGGTCCGCCGGCTCCACGACAGGCGGGCCTCCTGACGGTAAATGTCTACAAACTGCCGGACAACGTTCGGGCTCTCCCAGATTACAGTGCATTCAGGCCGGAAAAGGTCGTCACCACTGACAGCGTGAACCTCCAGCCCGGCCGGGGTGATCGAGACCCCGCGGGCCTGCCGGAAAACCCCGATGGCATGGGGCTCCGGATTATCGGGGTATTCCATGTTGCCGGCGAAGGGATCTTCCGCTGGCGGATAAACGCCAAGGATGGCGTTCGACTTCACATCGACGACAAGACTCTCATCGAGAACGACGGCATCCATCCGGCCGCGTCCAAGGCAGGCTTCGTGCACCTCGCTGAAGGGACGCACTCGCTTGTCCTGGACAGCTTTAATTCGACGGGGCAGCCTGTGCTGCAGCTCTTTGTGACCCCACCAATGGGCCAGGAGGAGATCTTCTCCGACAGCAAGGGGCTTGCAGGTTGGAAAGAACCGGAGAAGCCCTACGATGTGCTCTGGGGGCAGGTGTACTTTGTGCCCAAAGGCAACTATCCGCAGGGCCCCGATTTCAGCCGCATAAGTCCTATAGGACGCCTCATTGCGCCTGATCTCGACATCTCGGGCGCCCAGGGCATTCCGGGACTGCCCGGCAGATCGGACATGGTCGGAATTCGGTACGAGGGCTTTTTCAACGTCGAAGGCGCGGGCGTCTTCGCGTTCAGGGTTAAAACGGACAACTTCGCCAAGCTCACCATCGGCAAGCATGAAATCGTTTCGATAACCGACGGTCTCAAGTCCGACCCCAACGGCAAACTGGGTTGGGCTTTTCTTCAGAAGGGGAGCTATCCAATCTCGTTGGATTACTTCCACCGAGAAGGCGACCCGCGGTTGCAGCTCTATGTGACACAGCCCGAACACGAGGAGAAGCTTTTTGCGCCCGCTGAGCCTCTTGTGGGATACGCAGCGGAAAGCGGGAAGATGAATATGATCCCCGCGTTTGTGTACTTCCTCAAGCCGGGTACTCGCAAGATGCCCAATTTCAACAAGATGCAGCCGTCGGGAATGTTCTTTGCCAAAGCGATCGATTTCCCCGCCAACCGAGGCACGCGTGAATTTCCCGGAATACCGAAGCGGGAAAACTGGTTCGGGATCCGCTTCTACGTGAAGTTCTCTCTCTCGGAGAAAGAGGAAGGGACGTACAAGTTCCGCATCGTGGCAGACGATTCAGCGCGCCTCATTGTCGGGAACAAGCTCGTGGTAAGTGTTGACAGTCCGGGAGCCGTCCAGGAGAAGACCGGCAGCATCGTCATGAACGCCGGCAGTCACGAGATGTTCTTGGATTATCTGCAGGGAGACGGGCCGAGCGCGATCCAACTGTACATCACCGCGCCCGATTCTGAGGAGAAGGTCTTCGCGTTTCAGTAGACGCCATGCTCTCGGCGCCGGACGACAGGTTGGTAGACCGATTCGTATGTATCGTGCAACCAAGGCCTTGGGAGGCCTGAAGCGCCGAACACTGCGATATGCCTCGTAGGGGCGGGTCTCAGACCCGCCCCTACCCAAAGTCTGCGGCTGACGGCAAAATAAGCGCATTCCTGAATCGACCTAATGGACGCCTACCCTGCCGTAGCGCATGGCACAGATCACTTGCCGATATTGACCACCCAGCCGTACGGGTCCGGTTCGCGTCCCGTCTGCATTGCCGTGAGGCGGTCAAAAAGCTTCTGGGCTGCCTCACCGGTTTTGCCGTCCGCAACGATATAATCCTTGCTCCGGTAACGGAGGCTGCTTACCGGCGAGACGACCGCTGCAGTTCCCGATCCGAAGACCTCTTTGAGGCTCCCGTCTTCAGCCGCCTGTATCACCTGATCGATGGTGATGTTCTCTTCCCCGCACGCGTAACCCAAATCACATGCCAGTTGAAGCACGGATTCGCGCGTGACGCCGGGGAGAATCGTTCCGCTCAGCGGGGGTGTGATGATCTTGTCGTTTATGCGGAAGAAGATGTTGCTGGTCCCAACCTCTTCGATGGACGCCTTGTCCACCGCGTTGAGCCACAGCACCTGCGTGAACCCCTCCGCGTGAGCCTCTTCGGCGGCAAGCAGCGACGCGGCGTAGTTGCAGCCGGTTTTGGCTTCGCCGACTCCGCCGCGGCACGCACGCACGTACTTGTCGGTGACCATGATTTTCACGGGTGCAAAGCCTTCCGGATAGTACGCGCCCACCGGTGAAAGGATGATGTAGAAAATATACTCGCTGCCTGTCTTCACACCGACGAACGGGTCGGTGGCGATGACCGTAGGCCTGATGTAGAGCGACGTTCCCGGCGCTTTGGGGATCCAGTCGCGATCCAGTCTGACCAACGCGCTCATTTGGTCCATGAACAGGCCGGGATCGATGGTCGGAATGCACATCCGCTGACAGGAACGGTTGAAGCGCCCGATGTTCTTATCCGGTCGGAACAGGAGGATGTCGTCGGGATTCTGCCCGACGAATGCCTTCAGCCCTTCGAAGACCTGCTGGCTATAATGGAAGACAAGCGCTGCTGGATGGAGCACGATGTTTTCCAGCGGCTTGATTTCCGCCTTTTGCCACGCTCCGTCGCGGTAGCGCATGGTGAGCATATGTTCGGTGAATATTTTTCCGAATCCCAGGCTGTCTTCGTCGTAGCCTTCCAGGCCGGGCCTGTTGCGGGGCACTCTTCCCATCATCATTCCTCCGAGCCGGTCATTCCTATAGTGGCTCAAGGCCAAAGTTGTACGGATACCAAAACGCAGAGGGCGCGTCAAGCGGGATTCAGCGCAAATGCTGCCGGAGATTCCTTCGCAGCACCCAAACGAACCATGCAACCGTCATCGAAAGCCCTACGAGAAAAAGAGGCCAATTGAATGGCTTCGGCATGCCGCCCGCCATGGTGTTGCGCCAGTCCCAGCAGAATGAAACGATCACGATCACACCGCCCGCGGTAAACATGAGCCAGTCGCGCCATGTGGTGGAGAGCACGCGGCCGCGAGCCTCGCAAGCGAGCACCACCAATCCCGACGCAATCATTACCGCTGAGATGATCACAGGTCCGGCTACAGGAGATACCCACGGCACCGGAATCAGGAAGAGCAGGTCCCAGGTCATGAGACTCTCCGGCCAATCAAGAAAGAGTCTCAACCACAAATAATAGAAGATATCCCACACGCCGAACGCGATCATAAAATGCGCGACCGCCTCGCGAAAGTTTCTCGCAGCGGCCCAGCCAACGGTCGCGAGCATCAGCAGCGTTGCCAACTCTCGACCGAATTCGATGGCCAGACGCCGGAGATGTTCGGCGCCAAGGGCCTGGAATTGCTCCAGTGTAATTAACGGGAAGCGGAATCCGCCTTCACCGAGAGGATAGTAGATCGCGCGCAGGTACTCGACGACCGCGGACTCCACGTACGCGAACGCTACAGCCCACAGGATGACGATGGGGACTCTTTTCACAGCATGGCTTGGGGATAGAAAAGGGCGATTCTACCAGTACTCGTCCGACCCGGTGACTTGCTCGATGAATCGAGCGCGGGTGTACGCGTGGCATTGTTCGCAGGAGAAATCGGACCAGCGGCTCTTCAAGGCAATATCGAGGCACCTTCCATAGTGGTCGCAGTCTACCTTCCGATATGGCCTATCCGAGTCTCTGTTGCCCTTTACGAGGATAGGAGAAGGTTCCATCGTCCTAAAGCCTCCTGCCGGCATTCTCGGCGCTGCCCTTCACCACAGCCGGACGTTTCGCACGTCGTTTCGTCCGCTCCATGATGGGAGACAAACCGGCCTGGCACAGTCCGCAATGGAGAGAAGAACCCGGGCATCGACTCCCGATCGCTCTGCATCTTCTCTTTTCAACGCGAATCGTGCTCCGGAAGGGGCGGCATCCGCCGCAACCGTGAATGCTCAATGATCGTCTGCTCATAGCGGGCCTTATTTGCCCGCCTCTGGAGATGCAACATTTAAACTACAACAAATCCTTTGTCAAGGGGCGCGCGGAGCGCGGCTCCGTGCTCGTTGCCTCACACAGGCCGATGCGGTAAACTTCGCCCCAGGAGCAATCAATCGTTCCTCTTCTACCATGGCAGCGGCGGACACTGGCATGAACACCGCTCATCCGGATGAAACCCTCCTTATCTTCACCCGATATCCCGAACCCGGCCGGAGCAAGACGCGCTTGATTCCTGAACTCGGCCAAGAGCGAGCTGCGCAGCTCCAGAGGCGTATGACAGAGCGCGTGCTCGCCAGGGCAACCGCCCTTGCCAAAACGCGAACCATCTCTGCGCACGTGCTCTTCGAAGGCGGCAATGAAGCGCTCATGCAATCGTGGCTGGGCGACGGCTTCCACCTTCGACCCCAAATTCCGGGTAACCTGGGCGCGCGTATGGCGGCAGGGTTTCTCGATGCATTCGGTTCGGGCGCCTCGCGTGTCGTCGCCGTCGGTACAGACGTTCCCGGACTTACCGCGGATCATCTCGCGGACGCGTTTGACGCGCTTGCGACTCACGATGTGGTACTCGGGCCCGCCATTGACGGGGGATACTATCTGATCGGGCTCACCAGGCATCGGCCTCAGCTGTTTGTGGACGTACCTTGGGGCTCTGAACATGTCCAGGAGCGGACATTGTCCCTCGCGGCCTCGGCTGGCCTGACCGTGGCGCTCCTCGAACCGCTCACCGACGTTGACCGGCCGGAAGACCTCGACGTGTGGGAGCGAGCAAACCGCATTTCGGTTATTGTGCCGGCCCTCAATGAAGCTCACGGCATTGCGGCCGCGCTGGAGCGCGTCGCCTCCCAGGAAAGTGTCGAACTCATTGTTGTGGACGGCGGAAGCACGGATGCAACCCCGGAGATCGCAGCCTTTTTCAACGCGATGGTGGTGCGCTCTCAGAAGGGCCGCGCAATCCAGATGAACACAGGAGCTCGCCATGCTACAGGCGGAACGCTTCTTTTCCTTCATGCGGATACGCTGCTTCCCGACGGCTGGCCCGCGCTGGTTCACGCTGCACTTGACATGCCCCGCACCGCGGGCGGTGCATTTCAGTTCCGCCTCGATGGGAGATTTCGCGGCGCGCGACTCATTGAACGGCTCGCTAACTTCCGTTCTCGCCGGCTCCAACTTCCGTACGGCGATCAGGCTCTCTTCGTGCGCACGGCCGTTTTCCGCGCTCTGGGTGGCTTCCCTTACTTGCCGATCATGGAAGACTTCGCGTTTGTGAGACGATTGCGTGATTTCGGTGCGGTGCGTGTCGTTCCTCGTCCCGCCGTGACGTCGGCGCGACGCTGGGCCACTAAAGGTGTTGTGCGAACCACCTTGATCAATCAACTGATTATTGCGGCCTATTTTGCGGGGGTGCCGCCGCAGGTGATTGCTCGGCTCTTCAGACGTTGATGATGCTCGTGCAGTTAATACGCAATTTCCCAACCATGGTCCTGGATTCCCGAGCTTCGGTGGGACAGGCATTTTGCCTGTCATGGCTTTCGGGGCTCGTTGTTCGATAGACAGGCGAGACGCCTGTCCCACCAATACTGTCCGGACTTGTCATTGCGAGGAGCGGAGCCACGAAGCAATCTCCAACGGCAACATACGCAACCGAAATAAGGAAATCGTCACTCAGTAGGGTAACCCCAACGTTACACGTCGGGGTTGCGAAGCAACAAGAGGTCCTTGATCTTTTTCGCATGAGATAAGTTTCATGACGAGCGTTCAAGACCTCTCACGCCTTCGGCGCTCCGACGTGTAACGTCGGAGCCACCCCCTGAGGATGGGCCTTATTTCCTGATTTCGGACCGATTATTGATCCTCGCAGTCAATACTTGAAGGGCTTGCCGTAGACTCTACACGCTCTTGACTTGGCCGTATCAACCAACCATGATGGTTCTCCCATGCGCTGTCTTGTAACCGGTGGAACCGGGTTTATCGGAAGTCATTTGGTGGAACTGCTCGTTGCAGGCGGGTGGGAGGTGGTATGCCCCGTACGGACCACGAACGCGCTCCGACACCTGGAATGCGCCTCAGCGGAGGTGATCCCGACAGGCGCTCTTCCGAATTATATTCGCAGCGGGCCGGGATTTGACTACGTGTTTCACCTTGCTGGAGCAACCCGCGCGCGTGACTACCGCGCCTACCAGGCGGCCAACGTCAAGTATACGTGGCTGCTGCTGGATACTCTTTCCAACACGAAGATATCGAACCGGCCGAAACGGTTCGTACTGGTGAGTTCCCAATCCGCTGCGGGGCCTTGCCGAGACGACTGCACGCCGGTGACCGAATCGGATGAACCTCGGCCGGTTTCGCTCTACGGTAGGTCAAAGCTCGAAGCAGAAGTGGTCGCGGCGAGCTTTCAGGACAGGCTTCCCGTTACGATTGTCCGGCCGCCAACGGTGTTCGGCCCCAGGGACACCGACGTGCTCGGTGTGTTCAAATCCGCTTGCTTCCGCATCGCAGCGTACCTCGCGGGCCCGGACAGACGCGTCAGCATTATCTACGTGGAGGATCTGGTAAAGGGGATACTCCATGCCGCGCTCTCTCCCGCGGCTGAGGGAAGCACGTTCTTTCTCGCCAACTCCGAACCGGTCATTTGGCGGCAGTTTGCTTTCGACGTGGCGAACGTCATGGGTTGCAGCGTGCTGCCCTTGCCTGTGCCCTATCCCGTGGCAAAGGTCATGGCGCTCTGCGGCGACGTCATCTGCAAGGTGAGCAATTCTCCTCCGCTGTTCAGATCGGAAAAACTCGAGGAAATGATGAAGATCGCGTGGGTCTGCTCTCCCGAGAAAGCTCGGCGGGAACTCGGCTGGCAATCGTCGACTCCGCTGCGGGAAGCGATCGGCAAGACCGCAGAATGGTATCGATCACACGGGTGGATTTAGGGTCTGTCGCAAAATAAACCCGTCACCCCGACGAAAGTCGGGGTCCAGAAAATCCTGGATTCCGGCGTTCGCCGGAATGACGTCAATTACTTTTGTCATGGGCCAAGATGTAAGGGTTAGTAGGTGACAAGCCCTTAGTACGTCCACTCGGAAACACGTTTACGTTGTCGTCAGCAGCAGACTTATCTGAGTTGCCAAAATTCTTGACCTTTTGCAGCGATTGCGCTCCGCGAAATTGGTGGGGCGTGGCATCCCTGCCGGGCAGAACTAATTGATTTATTTGGTTATAATGCGCCGGCACGGAGGCCGGCGCCCACCAAACTCCAGATGGCGCTCGTGGCAATGGGTCGGAAATTTTGGCAATCGCTATAGGTAGGGGCGGGTCTCAGACCCGTCCCTACTAGGCCTGTCGCGTTGGTCAGCACCTCACCCTCCCAAGATGTTGGTGACAAGGTCCTTACGAATCGATTTACTAGACTTGTACGGTGCCTCTGGCAATCAACTCCAGCGGCAGCAGGCTGCCGTACACAAACGAATTGACCGGAGTCGGGCACCCGACGTCTTTGCCGAGTCGCACCACCGCGCCGACAAGGGCTTCCAACTCGGACGGTCGGCCCTCCATCACGTCCCGTTGCATGGATGTGGTCGCAGCGGCGGGCGCGCGATCGATGAAGTCGAGAGTGGTGATAGCGTCATCCTCTTCCAGGCTAATTCCCTTGTCGCGACCGACCGTCACGACTTCCTTCAAGCTCTCGGTCAACAGCTCGCGCGTTTCGGGCACGCTGCGCAGTATCCCGACGGGGACCCGCGTCACCGAAGCAAGACCGCTCCACGCGGCAATTAGAAGGAATTTTCTCCACATGGCTTCATGGATGTCCGGAGGGATTTCGGCGTTCACGCCGGCCTTCCGGAAAGCTTCCACCAAGCGTTGCCCTCGTTCGCCGGCGCGGTTGTCCAATTCGCCGAACGCAACGTACGGCTCCAGCCCTTCGTGTTTGATGCGGCCTGGAGCCACTACTTTGCACGAGATCCTGCACATGCCTCCGAAAACGTGGTCTGAGCCGAGGAATCGCGACAGCTGAGCCGGCGCTTCGACACCGTTTTGCAGCGGGACCACGAAGGTGTCCTTGCCGATCAGAGGACGCATGCCGTGCGCAGCTTCGGGCACTTGCCACGCCTTAACACCCAATATGATTGCGTCCACCACGCCGATCAGCGAGGGTTCCTCGAAGGCCTGTACGGCCTGCGTGACGGATGTGCCGTCAGGGTGCTCGATAACCAGCCCCTCAGCACTGAGCGCGCGGACAGTTTGGCCCCGAGCGATGAAAAAGACCTCTTCACCGGCCTGAGCCAGGCGAAAGCCGAAATAACCACCGATTGCACCTGTTCCGTAGATCGCGATTCTCATGCAGCTCCTCGCCCGTTGGTTCGCTAGCCTTCACTGAAATCCCCATGAAGACTCTTCGCGGAAGACCCGCAACCCCGCGCTCCGCGGGGGGCGGCGCTACTGGCGTTTCCAGGTTTTGTTGTGGCGATCCTCACCGTGAAAGTTGATATATCACATATGGCAAGTTCAAGTGACCAACGAACGGGTGTACAATCAAGAAATAGATTCCCGCAATTTGAGCTATAATCGCCTCCAACTCTGGTCGCATTCCTGTCGTAGTGACGCGGCCGAAGATCTACCCGGCGTGGCCGCAGGAAAGTGAGTTCCCATGGCCGAACCTTCTTTTGCGCATTTCGACCGCCTGCCGTCGCTCTCCGCGACGGTCCTGGACGCGTCGTACAACGGTATCGTAATCATCAACCGTCGAGGGACCGTTGTGTTCTTCAACCAGGCAGCGCTCCGGATGATCGGCTACGAGCAGAGATCGCCCGTCGGTCGGCCCTTTTCCGAGGTCCTTCCGGAAACGTGGCCCGAAATCCGTTCGGTCCTTGAAACCGGAGAGCCGCAACTCGGTAAGAGGATCGTACTTCCGAGAGCCACCATCATCGCCAACCGCAATCCCATCCTGGTCGACGGCCGCGTCGTGGGCGCGATCAGCGTTTTTCAGGATATTTCCGAATACGAACGGATTATCTCGGAACTGCAGGGCTACAAAGAGCTGCACCGGGAGCTTGAAGCGGTCTTCGAATCGTCATACGACGGCTTTTACATCTGCGACGCCAACGCAAACACCATCCGGGTAAATAGCGCGTACGAGCGCATCACCGGCCTGTCGCGCAACGACCTCATCGGCCGAAACATGCGCGACCTCGTCAGCGAGAAAGTGTTCGATTCGTCCTCTACGCTCGCGGTGCTCAAGCAGGGGCGGCAGGTGACGCTCATGCAGACCGTCAAGGGAAACAAGCAGGTGATGGTCACCGGGACTCCCGTGTTCGACGAAAAGGGAGCCATCGCGCTCGTAGTCACCACGGTTACGGATATTACGCTACTCAACCGCCTGCGAGCGGAGCTGGAGGAGAGCCGTCGGCTCTCGTCGCGCTACTACCAATCGCTGCTCGAACACGAGCAGTTCGAGCACGCGCTTCAGGAAATGGTGGTGAAGAGCAGCGCAATGATGCAGGTGGTCCAGAAGGCCGTCAAGGTGTCCGGCGTGGATACGTCCGTCCTTCTTCAAGGTGAGTCGGGGGTGGGCAAGAGCATGCTCGCTCGCATCATCCACCTGATGACCCCGCGCAAAGAGCGGCCGTTCGTAAAGATCAACTGCGGCACCATCCCCGAATCGCTGATGGAAAGCGAGCTGTTCGGGTACGCCAAAGGGGCCTTCACGGGAGCTTCTCCGCAAGGAAAGGCCGGGCTGATCGAGGCCGCGCACACGGGCACCGTCTTCCTGGACGAAGTGGGCGATCTCACACCTGCCATGCAGGTGAAGCTGCTCCAGGTCATTGAAGAGAAGACCTTCACCCGAGTCGGCGGGACGCAGCCGACATCCGTGGACGTGCGTATCATCGCTGCCACCAATCGGGACCTCCTCGAAATGATACGTGAGGGCGAATTCCGTGAGGACCTCTACTACCGGCTCAATGTTGTTCCCATTCCCGTGCCGCCTCTACGGATGCGCCGCGAAGACATCCCCGCTTTGTCAATGAACATCCTGGAGAAATTCCGCCAGACCCAAGGTTTTCAACGTCGGCTCGAACCCGAGGTGCTCGACCGGCTCATTCGGTACGACTATCCAGGCAACGTGCGCGAGCTGATCAATCTGATGGAGCGGATGATCGTCATGAGCGAGGGCGAGGTCATCACGCTCGACGACCTTCCGGGTGAGTTGAAGGAACCTGCTTCCGGTCTTGCAGACGTTTTGGAAAGCGGTGGGAGTCTCAAGGACACACTGAACGCGGTTGAGGCGCGCCTGATCGGAGCTGCGCTGCGGCGTCACGGAAGCGTGGGTCGTGCCGCGCGGGAGTTGAGGGTGCATCCGACGACGCTATGGCGGAAGATGGTGCGCCACGGGCTGAGCAATAGCATTTCTGCAATATCGTAGCAGGTCTGCAATGCACAGATAACATCTTATTTTATTGGCATATTTCTTGTTAGTCAGAAGCTGACCTCTCCCCCTTATTGCATTATTGCAATGACTCGCTCGCCCGGACTGACCTTCCCCAAGGCCGAACGTTCGCTCGATGTTATACCAGTGCGCTTTCATACAAGTGAAAATGGCGGGCACGGAGGCCCGCCACCACCAAATATGGTGGGGGCCGGCGTCCCTGCCGGCCCTTTCTATGGCACTTGTTAGAAAGCGCATCGGTACTAGACCGCCGGCACGGAGGCCGGCGCCACTATGGAAGCATTGGTGGGGCGGGCATCCCCGGAACGGGCCTGTCCCGGACCACGATTCGGGACCCGGGGCAGGCTCTGCCTATCAATTGCGGGCGGACAGCCGTCCGCCCCTACAGCAGCGGCCTGCACCTTGCTGGTCGGTGTTCAGGAAATTACCTGCATACGCCGACCCGGACAGGATCCGGCGCCCTACGAAACGGTTTCGCGCATGACCGTTCCCGTGGCACACAAGTTGCTTTCTCCTTTTCGCGTGGGTAGGCACGTCCGTCCATCGCCCGAAGAGTCAGCAGCCGATTGACAAAAATTTTTCCCGTGCGCTAGGGTGAGTGTTCAGTCGGAATTCGAACGAACATTCGCTCTCTTTGTCCCCCCACGAAGGCGGCAGCCGAAGGAAATCCGCGCAGAGCGCGCGAGCGCCGTCGGTCTGTTGCCCAAGAAACCACGCTGAGTTCAGGACCTGCGCACGGAGGCGGTATGGCATCCATCTACGAAAGCAAACCTTGGCTTCGATCCTATCCGGAGCCAGCATTGCAGGAATTTGACGCGTCCCCGGCAACGGCGATCGACGACTTCAGGCGATCTGCGGCCGCGGCGCCGGATGCGCCGGCAATATGTTATTTCGATCGGTCGATCTCCTACAGGGCGCTGGACGAGTGGTCCGACGCTCTTGCTGCGGCGTTCCGGGAAATGGGCCTTGGGGAATGCGATCGGGTGATCGTGGATCTCCAGAACGTTCCTCAATTCCTCATAGCAGTCTATGCAGCATGGAAACTCGGCGCGGTGGTGGTGCCGGTAAACCCTATGTACAAGGAGAAAGAACTCTCCTATTTCTGCACCGACTCGGGAGCACGGCTGTTCGTGACGCTCGACGAGATCGCACGCGACCTGGACCTTGCGTTCCTCAAGGAAAGCCGAGTCGAGCACATCATCACCACATCGGCCCTCGACCTGCTTGCAGACGACGCGCCGCGACCGGAGATCCTTGAGCGGACGACCCGAACGTCTCTGCCCGGCTGCGCGGACATGTTCGGCTTGATCGAGCGCAATAAGGGCAAGGCCGTGGCGCCTGTTCACGTGACTCCGGATTCGGTGGCGTACCTCACATACACCTCAGGGACTACCGGGCCGCCCAAAGGAGCGATGAACACCCACGGGAACATCGCGTTCAGCGCGCGGGTATACCACTCCATGATGCGCATCGACCCATCGGACGTGGTTCTCGGCGTGGCCCCGCTGTTCCACGTTACCGGTGAAGTCGCGCACGCGGCCATTGCCGCCTTGGGCGGAATACCGCTGGTGCTGTATTACCGGTTCGACCCGCGGGAGACGCTCCGGCTCATCGAGCGGTGGAAAGTGACCATGACCGTCGCTTCCATTACGGTCTACATTGCGCTGGTCAACCACCCGGATATCAGCACGCGGGACTTGAGCAGTTTCGTCAAGGCCTACAGCGGCGGGGCGCCCGTCTCGAAAGCCACGGTGGACAAATTCACCGAGCTGACGGGCTTGTACCTCCACAACGTATACGGCATGACCGAGACCACATCGCCGTCACACATCGTGCCCCTTGGCGCGAGCGCTCCGGTGGACGCTGAAAGCGGCGCGCTTTCGGTAGGAGTGCCCGTGCCGGGATCGGTTTCCAAGATCGTCGATCTGGAAGACGGAGCCAAGGAGCTGCCGCCCGGCGACGTGGGCGAAATCGTAAACCGCGGCCCCATGGTGGTTCCCGGATATTGGTGCAAACCCGAAGAGACCGGCAAGGCCATACGTGACGGGTGGCTCTACACCGGTGATGTGGGCAAGATGGACAGCGATGGCTGGTTCTACGTGGTCGATCGAAAGAAGGACATGATCATCGCCTCCGGCTTCAAGGTGTGGCCCCGAGACGTGGAGGACGTAATCTATCAACATCCGTCTGTGAGGGAAGCTGCGGTCGTAGGCGTGCCCGACGCGTACCGCGGAGAGACGGTGAAGGCGTTCGTTGCTCTCAAGCAAGGCATGGAAGGGTCGGTCACCCCCGAGGAGATCGTGGCTTTCTGCAAGGAGCGCATGGCTGCGTACAAGTACCCGAGGCAGGTTGAATTCGTCGCGGAGGTTCCCAAGACCCTCACGGGCAAGTTCCTCAGGAGAGCGCTGCGGGAGGTCGATGGACACTAGCGGATCGATTCGTCAATGCATTGCCCCCTGGATCTTGGGAGGGTGAGGCGTTGAACAACGCGATATGCCTCGTAGGGGCGGGTCTGAGACCGGCCCCTACCCAAGGCCATCGCTGACGACTACGTATACGTATTTCTGAATCGATCTGCTAGCCCGGCGGGTGACACCGATTACGAGATGGTCAGGCCTCCTCTAAAGCTGCAAGTAAGGTACTGCGGCGGGTGCGATCCTGAAATCGACCGCTCCGTCGTGGTGGAACGGCTTCAAGAGATTGCCGCAGCAGCGGGTTATGAGGTGATACCCGGCTGTGACGAGCCAGACGTGATTCTACTGGTAAACGGGTGTGCTCATGCGTGCACCGAGCGGGAAGATCACCCGGTGTCACGCGGAACCCTGTGCATCTTGGTTCGAGGAGCCCAGGTAGATGACGATCCCATCCCGGAAGCCCGCCTTCACGAGGCGATCTGGGAGCGGATAAGGTCCTTGTTTACAACGGCGCGGTCAAACGTGCCACAGTGATGAGGAGCAATGCTGTGCCGAAGCTCCTCGGAACGGACATCTAGGTGCAACCCAAACAATTCCTATGGCCAATAAGCCAGCGCGAACGAGAAAATCGGATGGAATTCCGTCCGCGGCTTCGCGTCGGATGAGCTGGTTGCCTTCCGGGAATTGATTGGGTGTAGGGGCGACCGGCTGGTCGCCCGTGTGAACCCCACCGGAGAGGTATGCGGGCGACCGGCCGGTCGCCCCTACGTTCCCCTGCCTGCGGTCCCCGAAGTCCGCGGACATGGGGGAGCGACTCTCATAGAAACAGGAAAGGGAGGTACGTATGCGGAAGTATGGATGTGTCGTATTGGTCCTTGCCGCATTGGCGGTCCTGGTCGTGGCGCCCTGCGTGCAAGCACAGGAAAAGATCATCAAGATCGGCGCGTTGTACCCTATGACCGGCCGCGCGGGTTTGTACGGCTTGGATTCCGTTGACGCGGCAGAAATGGCCATCGCGGAAATCAACGAAAAGGGCGGAGTCAAAGGGTACAAGCTTGAACTGATCAACACCGACAGCAAGGCCAAGCCTGACTACGCGGTCCGTGTAGCAAAACGCTACATCGACGAAGACAAAGTTCATTTTCTCTTTGGTGTGGTGAGTTCTGCGGTGGGCCTGGCCGTCACCGAAGTCTCCAAACAGAACAAGAAAATCTTCGTCGGCACCGACCACGCTTCAACGCAGTTGACCGCGGACAAGAAGCAACCGTACTACTTCCGCGTGTCGAACAATACGTTCCAGTCCATGGCAGCGGGCGCTCTTTATCTGAAAGAGCTTCAGGGCGCCAAAAAATGGGAGACCATCGCGTACATCGGCCCCGATTATGCGTACGGCCATGATCAGTGGAACGAGCTGAAGTATAACCTCGATCGGTTCGGCATCAAGTACAAGGTGGTCGGCGAATACTGGCCCAAGCTTTTCGCTCCCGACTACACCGCGTTCGTCACGTCGATCCTCAAGGACAAGCCTGACATCCTCGTCTCGGGTCTGTGGGGCGGAGACACCGTTGCCTTCATCAAGCAGGCTTCACCGTATGGGCTGTTTGAAAAAACGCTTTTTGTCTCGCCGGATGCGGGCGGGAACTATGAACTCATGAGCGCAACAGGAGCGGAGCTCCCCACTGGTCTGGTGCTGAGCGCACGGCACCACAACAACTGGCCTGACACAGCGGCGAACAAGGACTATGTGGCGAAATTCTTCAAGCGAACCGGACGTTATCCCACGTACGCGGCCGAGGGTGCATATGCCGGCATACTCGCCATTGCTCAGGCAGTGGAAAAGGTCGGCAATCCCAATGACACCGAAGCGCTGGTCAAGGCCCTCGAAGGCATGAAGATCAAGCTGCCCGAGGATCCGGAAGGCTTCGAGTCCTATATCGATCCGGAGACTCATCAGATCGTGCAGGTGCAGGCGATCGGCGTGACCGAGCCGAACGATAAGTTCCCGCCGGCCAAGCGCATGCTGGGCAGCTGGAAGGTGTACAAGGCGGAAGACATTATGCCTCCGAAGGGATTCCGTATCGATCAGATCCTGAAGAAGTAGGACTGCGCACGAGCACCGGCGAGAGCCGACAGTCGGCTCTCACCGCCAGACTTCGGGACGGATGTTGGATGAAATCGTGGCACGATTCTCCTGTCCCAAATGCGACGGAGTTCGGAACTGACTTGGTGTCGCATCTGTCCCTGACAGAGAAGGCCTATGTAGGGGCGGGGTTTATCCCCGCCCGCCTCCGCGAGGCCGGGGATAACGGGCGGGGATAAACCCCAATGCCAGTGACTTAAAGGGATTTGATGTGGCGCAGGCTTTCCAGCCTGCGACTCATTTGCCTGAAAAATCGGCAGGCTGGAAAGCCTGCCCCACATTGGAAAATCAAGACCGAACTCTTAAGTCACCGGCATTGGGGATAAACCCCGCCCCTACCCAAGGCCGCGCCTGACGACCGCGTAAGGGCACTTCTGAATCGACCTACTAGTGGCGCCGGCGTGGCTCTACCGGCCTCTGGTTAATGGCCGGCACGGAGGCTGGCCCCACCAAGAAGGTAAAGGCGGTGGAATAGGCCGCTACGGCACTCCGAAAGAAGGTTCACGATGGACCTGTCGTTTATACTTGTCCAGCTCGTCAGCGGGCTGACGATGGCTACGCTGCTCTTCCTTGTGGCGAGCGGCCTGACGTTGATCTTTGGCGTGGGCAATGTGTTCAACTTCGCGCATGGATCGTTCTATATGCTTGGAGCATATTTCGCCTTTCAGACCGTTACCGCGCTGCAGATCAACTTCTGGATCGGCCTTGTGATCGCCTCCCTCGGCGCGGGCTTGTTGGGGATGTGCGCGGAGTTTCTCTTCCTGCGGCGCATTTATGGACGAGCTGAGGAAGGGGGTTTTCAGATTCTCTTGACGTATTCGTTCATCCTCGTGATTGACGACATTGTGAAATTCGTCTGGGGAACCGAGTACAAGTCGCTGCTTCGTCCCGCGGGGCTGCGCGGGTCTGTGGAACTTGGAAGTATTACACTTCCCTCGTTCAACGTTGCCATCATTGTAATCGGCCTCCTGGTAGTGGTGGTAGCGTGGTTGATTCTCAGTCGTACCCGGCCGGGACGGATCGCCCGCGCGACAGCGCTCGATCGTGAAATGCTCAGCGCGATGGGCGTCAACGTTCCCCTGACAATGACACTGGTATTCGGCATTGCCACCGCACTGGGAGGATTTGCCGGAGCCCTTGCCGCACCTCTGCGGACCGTAACGCCCGGCGCGGGAATCGAGGTGATCATCGACTCGCTCATTGTCGTGGTGATCGGCGGGATGGGCAATTTCTGGGGCGCGTGGTTCGGCGCCCTCATTCTCGGTGAGGTCATGGCCTTCGCCGTGGCAATCGTTCCCGAATGGGCTTCCGTCGTGAGCTACGTGGTGATGGTACTGACGTTGATATTCAAGCCTGAGGGCCTGTTCGCCCCTCGCCAAACCAGGACGGTGTAACGATGCAGGAAAAGAAGAGTTACCTGTCCGAGGCGTTCCTTGTTGCATTGTTGGTGGCGTTTGCGGTGGTGCCGCTCCTGCATCCATCGAGTTACCAGATCATGCTGGCGAGCCATATTCTGGTGTGGGGACTCTTTGCAGTAGCATTCAACATGCTGTGGGGAGTCACAGGGATGCTTTCATTCGGCCAGGCGCTTTATTTCGGCGTCGGAGCCTATGCCGTGGGTCTGATGATGAAGCATCTCGGACAGTCATGGTTTCTGCCGGGAATGGCTGCCGGGCTTGTCGCTGCCATTGTCCTTGCGATCCTCGTCGGCCTCCTCATAATTCGCGTGAGCGGCGTCTTTTTCACGGTGCTTACCTTGGCCTTCGGGCAGCTGGCCTGGCAAATCTGCTTCAGGTGGTATCATTTTACCGGTGGCGATGATGGGATACAGAATCTTATTCCGCCCGGCCTCCTCGGGAACCGATTCGTCTACTACTACTTCACGCTGGTGGTGGTGGTGGTATCGATCTGGCTGCTGCTTCGGCTGTCTCAGTCACCGATGGGGGTACTCCTCCGTTGCGTGAGACAGAATCCCAACCGGGTGCCTTTTCTCGGACTTAGCGTGCGTTACAGCCAGCTGCGAGTCTACGTGATCTCGTCGCTGTTTTCCGCGCTGGCCGGCAGCCTCGCGGCAGGAGTAGACAACTCCATTCACACGGACATGCTTTATTGGACGACTTCAGGTGAGGTCATACTCATGTCCGTGCTGGGAGGAATCGGTCAATTCTTCGGTCCGTTTATCGGTGCAGGGGCCATAATCATCATACAAGACTACGTGGGCGCGAAGACGGAATATTGGTCCTTGATTATCGGTCTTGTCATGATGGTGATGGTGCTGCTCCTCCCGCGTGGCGTGGTCGGCGAGGCCCAAGCGCTTAAACTGTGGCTCAAATCCGTGCGCCGATCAAACGGAGGCTGATATGGAACCCGTGCTGGAACTGAAGAACCTGAACAAAGCGTTCGGCGGCCTCCGTGTTACCAACGACGTGAGCTTCACCGTGATGCCGGGGGACATTACCGCTATCATCGGCCCCAACGGCGCCGGCAAAACGACCCTGTTCAATCAAATCACCGGTCACCTGGTCCCTGATGCAGGAAGTGTCTTTTTTCGCGGGGAGGACGTGACTGGAATGGCCCCCCAGGCCATCGTAGCCAAAGGTATGGGTCGCGCGTTCCAGGTCACCTCCATCTTCCCTGAAGAAACCGTCTTGGAAAACGTGCGCATGGCGTGCCTCGCGCGGCGAAACGAGGCGCGGCGACCGTTCAGAAACATCTCCACCTTCAAGCAAGCGACGGACGACGCCTACGCTATCCTCGAAAGTATCGGCCTTGCACAGCATGCACAGCGCGCGGCGTACGAACTGGCCCACGGTGACCAGAAACTCCTCGACATCGGGATCGCCCTGGGCCTTCAGCCTTCCCTCCTCCTCCTGGATGAGCCCACATCGGGCATGTCACCGGACGAGCGTCAGCTCACGCGTGACCTAATTGTGAGGCTCTGGAAGGAGTTCAACCTTACCATGGTCTTCATCGAGCACGACATGGACACCGTCTTTGGCATCGCCCAGATCGTCAGAGTGCTCCACCTCGGACACTTGCTGGCTGAAGGGACGCCCGACGAAATTCGTAATAATCCCGAAGTGATCACTGCATATCTCGGAGAGGAGGTCCAATGAGCCACATCCTGGAGGCGGTGGATCTCAACACATTTTACGGACGCAGCCACATCCTTTTCAACGTCAGCCTGTCGGTCGCGCCCGGAGAGACAGTTTGTCTCATGGGCCGAAACGGCGCGGGGAAGACTACCACGTTCCGCTCGATCATGGGGCTCACTTCGACCAAGGCCGGAAAGGTAATCTTCAAAGGACAGGACTGCACCAAGCTGGCCTCGTTTAAGCGGGCTCGTATGGGGCTCGGTTTTGTGCCGGAGGACCGACGCATTCTCGGGCCGTTCACAGTAAGCGAAAACCTCGGCCTGGGCAAGATCCCGGGACGCAATGGGCGATGGAACCTAGACACGGTGCTGGAGCATTTTCCGCTGTTGCATCACCTGCTGGATCGTCTCGGCGGGAGCCTATCGGGCGGCGAACAGCAGCTGCTCACCATCGCGCGTGCGCTCATGGGTAACCCTGACGTGCTCGTACTCGACGAGCCGACCGAAGGACTTGCGCCGGTGGTGGTGTCCGTCCTCAAGGATTTGCTCCTTAGCCTCAAAAAGGCTGAGACCACTATATTGCTTTCGGAGCAGAACATTCGATTTGCCATGACAGTGTCGGACCGCGTGGTCGTCATCGACAAAGGCCACGTCGTTTTTACCGGACCGATCGATCAATTCAAGCAAGAGGAAGCCGTGCACAAGAAGTACCTCGCGGTTTAGGAGGCTGTTACAAAACGGCTACAAGAGGTGTCATCGCAGCACAATTACCCCCTCACCCTAACCCTCTCCCTCAGGGAGAGGGGAACGGAAATCGGCTCCACATGCCTCCCTCGCCCACTGGGAGAGGGCCGGGGTGAGGGTTCCAAAGACGGATTCAAGGACCAGTCGTGCTGCGATTTCGAACTCCTCCAAGGTTGTGAGACAATCCCCTAAGACCTCGATCACGGCACACTCCCGAGGAAGGTATAATGAAATGGATGCAGTGAGGTTTTTTCAGACAACGCCTCGCATCGTAATGGGCGCCGGCTCGCTCGGCAATATACCTGTCGAGGTGAAACGACTGGGTGGCTCAAAAGTCATGATTGTTACTGATCCCGGCCTCAAGCGTACGGGGATCGTCGATCGGTTGGAGAAGATCCTCGTCGACGCGGGATACACGGTCGAACTTTTCGGCGAAGTCGAACCGGACCCGGGATATGCCATCGCCACGAAGGCGGCCGAGTATACCAAAGTCGCGGCAGCGGACCTGATCATTGGCGTCGGTGGCGGATCCTCGCTGGACATTGCCAAGGTTGCGGCGGTACTCGTAACCAATACCAAAGCAGTGAGCGCATACTTCGGCATCGACATGATCCCGAAGCCCGGCCTGCCTTTGATTTTGATTCCCACAACGGCAGGGACCGGCAGCGAGGTCACTCCGATCGCTATCCTTTCGGATTACGAGGAGAAGCTCAAGAAGGGGATTGTGAGCCCGTTTCTGTTTCCGAATACGGCCATACTCGACGCGGAACTAACCCTCGGACTACCAGCGTCGGTCACCGCTGCTACCGGCATGGACGCGCTCATCCACGCGGTTGAGGCATTCACGTCCAAAAACGCCACGTCGATGACCGATATGCTTGCGATTCAGGCTATTCGCCTTATTATGAGAAATATTCGCACTGCGTTCGCGGACGGCTCGAACCTGGAAGCGCGTACGAAAATGCTCGAGGGGAGCCTTCTCGCAGGAATGGCTTTTGCCAACGCGGGCGTCACCGCGGTGCATGCGTTTGCGTATCCGATCGGAGCCGAGTTCCACATCCCGCATGGCGTGGCCAATAGCCTTATGCTCGCGGCGGTAATGGAATTCAATATGTTGGGCAATTTGCCCAAGTTCGCGGCAATGGCACGTGCCTTCGGCGAAAACATCAACGGACTGAGCGAGCGACAGGCAGCCACCAAGGCTGTGGATACGCTGTCGGTCCTTGCCGAGGACCTGAAGATCCCCGCGCGTCTCGGCGATTTCGGAGTTCGGGAGGAGCACGTCCCAGCCCTCGCGGAAGGAGTGATGAAGGTAACCAGACTCTTGGCGAACAACCCGCGGGAACTCACGCTTGCAGACGCGGAAGCGATCTATCGCAAGGTGTTGTGACCGTAATCGTTTTCTCAAGTCACTAAATACCCGGAGGAATTAGGACAATGTTCGGGTTTTACAACATGGTTCTGAGAGTCAACGTCACGCAAAAGTCGTACGAACTCAAAGTACTCGCCGACGACCTGCTCAGGCGAACCCTCGGCGGCAAAGGCCTGGCCACGCACTTGCTTCTCGAGCACAATCCGCCCGGCGTTGACCCGCTCAGCCCGGAAAACCACCTGATCTTCGCTGCGGGCCCGGTTGCCGGAACAAGCATCTGGGGCTCGTGCCGTCACGGTGTCTTCACCAAATCTCCGCAGACCGGGTTCTACTCGGAGTCCTATTCAGGCGGCAAAGTCGCGGAGTACATGGCAGTGGCCGGCTTTGACGCGCTCATGATCCACGGAGCGAGTTCCCATCCGGTGTGGATCGAGATCAACGACGAAACGGTGCGTTTCCATCCCGCTGACGACCTGTGGGGGCTGGAAACGTACGAGACTGAATCACGCATCAAGGCGTGGATTAAAGAGAATCGTCCAGGGGTCAAGCACTGCGGCGTCGTGGTCGTCGGACCTGCAGGCGAAAACCAGGTGACCTTCGCAGTTATCGAAAACGACTACTGGCGATCTGCGGGCAGGACCGGTGTTGGAGCGGTGATGGGCTCCAAGATGATAAAGGGCATCGCGTTCCTCGGCAGCCGGAAGAAGACTGTAGCGGACCCCGAACTTGTAAAAAGCTTCTCCAATGAGCTGGCCCGCGGCGCGAAAGACAATCCAGGTGTCAAGGCTTACAAGAGTATGGGCACGCCCATGATGGTGGACATCATGAGCAATGTCGGCAGCTTCCCAACCAGATATTGGCAAAAGGGAACCGCCGACCATCGCGAGGACATCAACGCCGCTGCGCTCCACGGGCGCTGTCAGGTTCAGCCGCACGCGTGCCTGCGCTGTTTCATTGCGTGCGGGCGCCTCACCACGGTCAAAGAGGGGCGGCACGCGGGAATGCGCCTCGAAGGGCCGGAATACGAAACTATCTATGCGCTGGGCGGCCTTTGCGAGGTGAAGACGATCGAGGAAGTCACCTATCTGAGCGACGTCTGCGACAGGCTTGGTCTGGACACCATCAGTGCGGGCAATCTCGTAGCGATGACCATAGAGGCCTCCAAGCAGGGAAAGATCGATTACCCGATCGAGTACGGGGACGTGGACCGCATAGCTGATCTGCTCCACGATATCGCCTATCGCCGGGGCATTGGCAACACGCTCGCACAGGGCATCAAACGTGCGGCTGCCGCGCTCGGCATGGAGGATCAGGCCATCCACGTGAAGGGTCTGGAGCCCGCGGGGTACGACCCTCGAGTTCTAAAGGGCATGGGACTCGCCTACGGCACGAGCGATCGGGGTGCGTGTCACCTGCGGACCACTTTTTATAAACCTGAGCTCGCCAAGATGATCGATCCCGATCAGATCGAAGGCAAAGCGGAAATGCTTGCAGAATGGGAAGACCGCCTCACAATATTCGATGCGCTGGTCCTGTGCCGTTTCTACCGTGATCTCTACCAGTGGGAACAGCTTGCGGTGATGATCAAAAGTGTCACCGGATTGGATCTCGACCGAGATTCCATGCGGGCAATCGCTCGAGATATTATGGATAACACGCGCCGGTTCAATCTACGAGAAGGGCTCACCGCGGCTGACGACAAGCTTCCGAGGCGGTTCTACACCGAGGTGCTCCCAGAAACGGGCAAAGTCATCACCGAACAAGATATGGATTGCCTGTTGGCCGATTACTACAAGGCGCGCGGGTGGGACGCTGCGGGGGTGCCGCCGGAAACAACGGCCTGACTGCTTTTCGTGAAATGAGCTGAGGGAATCTCGCGAAGAGGGCGAGATTCCCCAGCGGTGTTCGATCAGGCGTCAATCCTAGCGTAGGGGCGAACGGCTGTTCGCCCGTGTGGGACGCCAACAGAGAGGACCGGGCTCTCTTCCGGCGATTCCGGCGATAGGCCCGTCGCGACCGAATCCGTCGCATTTGTTGTTTTGCACCCTTCCCTGTCGCCTTAACCTCCCATAGCCACCGGAAATATTCCGACGAAATCCCCGTCTTTCAGTTCCTGATCGAGGGTTGCGGCGGATCGGTTCACCGTGACGACGCTCGCTTCGGCCGCGGGAATGCCGAGTTTGCTGACGACTCCACGGACTGTGATGCCGGGATGGAATTCAATTTGGATACCCGCCTCGGGATCATACCAGGGCACGTACTTGCGAAGATATGAGCCAATTTCGACGGTCAGCGCCACGAAGACCTCCGACGGTGGTTGCGATACCAAAGGGCTTTCAAGAATGCAATTCTGGAAGGCCGCTCGTATGCATTCGAACCGAAGTTAGGCTTGTCGTTCGAAGCGGAGAACGCATCCGGCCGACTCATGGTTTTGACCGCGCATTTGTATGAGTCGAAGGCATTGTATCGCTGGATTGATTTGGATGAAATAGCATCCTTCGCATGCCCTCGGCTCTGCATTCGGGCCAACCATGCGACGCCCGCTCCACGCCAGACGAGCCGCGGGCGATCCTTGACAACTGAACCCGGAACTGGTAAAAAATCTGCCGAGGTCCCATCGTCTAGAGGCCTAGGACATCGCCCTCTCACGGCGAAGACAGGGGTTCGAGTCCCCTTGGGACTGCCAAGAGATTTTTTCGGAAGATCAGGATGTTAACCCTGGCAGGCGGCATCCTGATTTTCCTGTTCTGGGGCCTCGGTGTCCAAATAGTGACTATCAAGAATGCCCTCGTTCGAATCCCCTCCAGGGGCATCAAGAACCTCAACCGCCTTTCGCACGTGGTCAGGGGCAAGGTGCGCATACCGTAAGGTCATTCGCATGTCCCTATGACCGAGCAACTCTTGAACAGTCCGCAGATCAATTCCTTTCATCACAAGGTGGCTGGCAAAGGTGTGCCGTAGGTCATGGAAACGCACGTGGGGTATGCCAGCCCGCTTCACAGCCCTAGTGAAGTGGTAATTGGTCTTGTTGAACATCTCGCCGCTTTCTCCGGGAAACACGTAAGGGGAATCCAAACGACGGGGATGCTTTTTGAGCAGGGTTTCTACACTGCGATTCATGGGGATGATTCTTGAGTCGCAGTTCTTCGTGTGTCCATCCTCACTGCTCACAACCCGAATCTGCTTACGCCTGAAATCCACGTCGGTCCACCGCAACCTCAAAATCTCTCCCCTTCTCATCCCCGTGTTCAACGCCATAACCACGATGCCACAGAACACAGGGTGCGCCGAAGCGGCACACGCGGTAGTCAAACGCTGAATTTCCACATCTGATAGGAAGCGAAAAGCCTGCTTCCCGGTCTTGATCCGTTTGACCGGTACCGTGGGATTATCCCGGAGATACTCCCATTCTACTGCCTTGCGAAAGAGGCTCTTGATTGTATTTAACTCACGATTGAAGGTGGCTGCTGTCACCTTTTCCAGCCGCTGGACTTTATAGTCCTCGATGATTCGGGCGCTGATTCTCGACAACTCCGTGTCGCCCCACGTTGGAACAAGGTGCGTGTTCACGATCGTCTGATCCCCCCGGTGGCTTGAGACCGCCTTGTTGGCCTTGGAATATTCGAGGTACTCGTCGGCAAAGTCTTTGAATAGGATCTTCTTGGGCTCGCATACCCCCAGGAACTCCTGCTTCGCCTTCTTGACCTCAATGTCCGCCAACGCCATTTCAGCCACTTTCTTGGAAGGTCCGACCTTCCGTCGAACCCTTTTGCCCTGGTGGTAGAAATCGATCCACCAAGCGCCGTTCTTCTTGAAAACTCCCATGTTTCTCCTCTCGGAATCGCTTCCGAAAGGACACCGTTGGACAAACCTGGTATCACCTCCTTTCTGGTCAGTGATCATAACCGAGCTTACCCAGCGGCGTCCACTGTGATTTACTGCCACTGGATTTCGGGAGCCAGCGTGGCCCTCCCTTTCTCGGCTCTCTCTTCTATCCACGTTTCAATATCCTTTTCTCGAAAGCGCACGGCACGACCGAGCTTGACATGCGGTATAAATCCGTAATGAACCCATTTCCTAATGGTTGACTCAGAGACTTTTAGTAATTCAGCCAGTTGGTCCGTTTTCATCAACTGCTGTTGATCCAATAACCATTCCTCCAAACCAACCCACGGGGTTTGATCCCGCTTCGGTGCAGGCCATACGGCCTGCCTTGTGCCCCGCCGTCCTGTCAGAGGACACAGGTGCGGAGCGATTGGGAGTTCTCACTTCATGCGAGTGTGGGGCCGTCAAACCGTAGATGAATTCCACTAGGTGACGATTTTCCCCAGCATGCTCTCAAGTTTCTCGACATCGTCACGAAGCAATGACTCAATAATCTCAAAGAAATCTCTGCAGTTGTAAACGAATTGCTCGGGAAGATCGTCGGCGAGGAGCCCGCAGATGGAGCTATCTACAACGACATACATAAGGGCTTCGTGCGTTGAGCACGCATATCTCCGCAATTCATCAAGTAGATCATCGGGGCTCAAATAGTCGCTGTGTTCTATGGGAATACTGCTTATTGCCCTGATGGTGTCGAGCTTCGACCACGCAGATGCTCAGCAGGCTATCAGGCTGAGAATCTTTGCGAGTAATGGGGAAAGGTGCGAGAGTTTCAACAAATCCTGACAGCGAAAAGGACGAATGGATTAGTTGAGTCGGGCAAAGGTACTCCCTCAGTTGTGCGGGGTTTGTACCAAGAAAGCAGAAGATCAATCACCACAGAGTTCGCGGAGATCGCGGAGTGCAGGGGTGCACGGCCGTGCACCCCTGCCTCGTCTCTGCGCCCTCTGCGTCCTCCGCGGTGAAACGGAATTCTTCTTCTACCCCGCGTAACTGAATGCAGACGGGCAAAGCGCGAAAAGGGATTGACTTTTGGTTCGAGGCTAAGTATAGGCGATATACCTATGTGGCGATAACGCAACATGTTGTTAGCGTGCAACACCATGGAGTCAATCGTGAAGCAGAACGGCCACGGATACGACAGCCCCAATTCTCTTCCGCAAGATCAGCTGATGGAGGAGCTTCAAAAAGAAGTGCAACACCTTTCCGACCAACTGGAAATGGCCAATCTTGTGTTCGACCACATACAGAACGGTGCGCTCGTGACCGATCCCAATGGAATTATAACCTCCTTCAATAGGCCTTACTCCGAATTTATGGAAGTTGATGCAAAAGAATTTATTGGAAGATATGTAGGCGATGTTATTGACAATACTCGCATGCATATCGCGGCAAAAACAGGGGAACCGGAAATCATGGTGCCCCAGCGCATAAAGGGAAAGGACTTGATAGTACAGCGAATTCCGATAAAAAAGGATGGCAAAATTATTGCTGTTTTTGGTCAAATAATGTTCAAAGACCTTGAGGATGTGCATTATTTGGCAAAACGCCTTGAGCTGATGAAATCTAAGGTTAAGCTATACGAAAAGGAATTGGTGGAGCTTCGAAAAACACGCTATTCTCTATCAAGCATCAGAGGGACTAGCGACGTTTTGAGCCAGTTAAAGTACGAGGCCCGCAAAGCGGCTCAGCACAACCTTCCTGTTCTGATCACCGGTGAATCCGGCACCGGAAAGGAAGTCTTCGCTCAAGCGATACACCACGCGAGCGCCAGCAGTCATCATGCCTTCGTCCGAATCAACTGTTCCGCCGTCCCCAAAGACCTTTTCGAATCCGAGCTATTCGGCTATGAGAAAGGCTCGTTCACCGGAGCGTTGGCCGCAGGCAAACCGGGGAAATTCGAATTGGCTCAAGGAGGAACGGTTTTTTTGGATGAAGTTGGTGAAATGCCCCTTGAAATGCAGCCGAAACTGTTACAAGTTCTGGAAGAAAAGGTATTCGAACGCGTTGGAGGAACAAAGCCTATAAAGATCGACTGCAGGATAATGGCGGCCACGAACAGGAACCTCGAAGATATGCTGGTCAGAAAGCTCTTCCGTAGCGATCTTTTTTATCGGCTAAACGTGGTGAGGCTTGATATTCCTCCTTTGCGCAGTCACCCTGAAGACATCGAACCAATAGCCAATTTCTTGCTTGCGCAGATGTCCGAACAATTCAGGGGAACGAGTTACCAACTGACGTCTGAAGCAATGGATGTTTTGGTCAATTACGATTGGCCCGGCAACGTCAGAGAACTTAACAATGTTTTGGAACGCACTCTTGCACTGATTGAAGGGAATATCGTAAGGGCTGAGAATCTTCCCTTCTACTTGAAAACGAATCGATCCCCAAAAAGCAAAGGACGTTCTTGGGAACTAAGAGGGATCCTTTTCGAAACAGAGAAAAGGGTTCTGATTGACGCTCTGGCTTTCACCAAGAACAATAAAGCTAAGGCGGCTAAACTTTTGGGTATTGACCGCACAGCCCTTTACAGAAAGATGGCGAGGTTCGGTGTCTCTATCTAGGAGGCTGTCGGACTTAACCTGACCGGCCTCCATTCTGGCGACATATATTTGGGTCCTCGGGTAAGTGCGTACCTGTGTTGAAAATTGAAAAGGGACATGGTTTCTGCCCTCTTGGCTTTGTAACGAATCTGAGAAGGTGAGGAAGTCATGCCCACACTCGATTCGAGGCGGGACAAACGGTCTTTCGAAGCGCTCAAAACCCTCCGGAGATGGGCATACGGCTTCCGACACGGGGCACTCTTCATCCTCCGAATGTATTCCCTTCACTCCACCAGGCAAGAACTGGTCGGATGAAGCCCGAAAGTATGAGGCACGCACCTACGCGATGGGATCAGGTCATTCTGAGTGCGGGAAAAGGGGCGCTCACTGTGCTCTCACCCCACTTAAACCCATTTTGGAGTAGCGGTACGGTGCCTTCAGTTCACTTTCTTCTCTCGTCCGGCCCATTCCTTCTTCCGGAGTTCGTATTTCATGATTTTCCCGGTCGCAGTCTTCGGCAGGCTTCCAAGTTCAATGCTCTTAGGAACCTTAAATCGAGCCATGTTTTCACGGCAAAAGTTGATTATTTCCTCGGCTGAAAGATTGGCGTCCGGTCTTGGCGTGATGAATGCCTTGGGCACTTCTCCCCATTTGGAGTCAGGCACTCCGACCACAGCGCATTCCAGAACATCCGGATGACGGTACAGGACGTTCTCCACTTCAACGCTGGAAATGTTCTCGCCGCCACTGATTATGATGTCCTTTGACCTATCTTTTATTTCAATGTAGCCGCTGGAATGGACCACAGCAAGATCCCCGCTGTGAAACCATCCGCCAGTGAATGCCTCTTCAGTGGCCGCTTTCTGCTTGTAGTAGCCGAGCATCACGTTATTGCCTCGCATGACTATTTCTCCCAGTCTGTTTCCGTCCCAAGGAACCGGCTCCATCGTCATGGGATCCACCACGTTCATGTTCAATGCCGTCACGTACGGAACGCCCTGCTGGGCTTTGATTATGGCCGTTTCTTCGGCGGAGAGACTTTCCCAGGCTGCTTGAGGGGCGCATATACTGTGTGGCCCGTAAACCTCGGTGAGCCCGTAAACCTGGGTCACGTTCGCGCCGATTGCTTCCATACTCTTGATCACTGTAGGCGCGGGTGGCGCACCGGCCGTAATGACGTTCAGTCGGCGCTTCATTTTGACGCCTTTGGCTCCCGGATATCCCAACATGGATATAAGCACTGTCGGCGCGGCACAGAGGTGAGAGACGTTTTCCTGCTCTACCAGCCGATAGATTTCTTCGGGTACTACTTTCCTTAGACAGACATGTGTTCCCGCCACGGCAGTCACCGCCCACGGAAAGCACCATCCATTGCAGTGGAACATCGGAAGGGTCCACAGGTACACGGAGGTATAGTCCATCCCGTGCTCCAGTGCCTCGCCCAAAGCATTCAAATAGGCACCGCGGTGGTGGTACATCACCCCTTTGGGCAGGCCGGTGGTTCCGCTAGTGTAGTTCAATGCAGCCATCTCTCGTTCATCCGTGACCGCGCATTCGACAGGAGCATCGGAACCCGTGGCCAAAAAATCCTCGTATTCCGCGCCGTCGAGAGGCCGCTGGTCGTCTAGGTCGCAAATATTGACGAGCATGCTGACATTGGTGAGTTCCCCGACTACCGGAGTGACCAGAGACGCGAATTCATTGTCCACAAAAAGCGCTTTCGAATCGGAATGATTCACAATGTAAGCCACTTCCCGAGTGGATAGCCTGACGTTGATGCTCACAAGGGTCGCCCCTATCATGGGAACGGCAAAGTGCGCTTCAAGCATAGGAGGAATGTTGGGGCTGACAAACGCGACCTTGTCTCCCTTTTGAATCCCGGCATTGAGCAGTGCGCTGGCGAGCCGGTTTACTCTAGCCTCGAATTGCTTGTAAGTGAATCGCTTATTACCATAGACCACTGCGTCTTTGTCGCCGTAGACCATCGATGTGCGCTTTAGGAATGTGCAAGGTGTGAGAACCTCAAAGTTGACGCTCTTCTCGGCCATTGTGAGTCTCCTTCTTCGTTGTTTGGTTACAGGTAAGTCAGTTATCCGACCTTCCGAGGCATGCTACCGTTTCGATGGATGTTTGAGGGCCGACGGATCCCTTCACCGTTGGTCAATACGTGTGCGGCTACGAGCACCGCAATCCGTAATGAACTAATGGCATGAATGAGCAATACTGGGCAGAATCAACGGGCAACACAACTCTATGTCAAACCTCGGGAAACCGCCTTCCGAATACTCATCGAGGCGGAACGCCACTCTTGGCCTCCGAGCGAGAACTGTCGCCTCCAACCGGAGCCTTTAAGGCCAAAACGCTTCTGACACCGACAATGCCTTTCGGTAAGAACAAAACGATGAGAACAAACACGACGCCGAAAATCAACAGCCAGGATTCAAAATAAGAACTAAGATATTGTTGACCTACCGTTACAAGAGCAGCTCCTAACACGGGTCCGATCAGCGAACCCATGCCTCCAATTATCGTCATCAAAATGACGTTTAACGTGGTATCAGCGTGCATAAATCCGGGAAATACGGACCTTAGTATCGCTGCATCCATTGCGCCGGCCAAACCTGCCATGATCCCGGATATGACAAGAACTATCAGCTTGTAAGTCAATATGTTATAGCCTATCATCTTGGCCCTGAATTCATTTTCTCTCATTGCGACCAAGGTTGCGCCGAGCGGCGATCCGATCAATCGTCTGGAAAATAAGTAAATCAGAAGCAGAAATGCGAGCGCCAAAAAATACAAATGGATCTTTTCCGGCAAAATCATAGGCAAACCGTGCAAGCCGTCGTCGCCGCCGCTAAACTTGTAGGTCTTTATTACAATGAAGTAGAAAAACTGTCCTATCGCCAAAGTAATCATGGTGAAATAGATGTCCGAGAATCGAAGCGTCAGCAACCCGATCATTAAGCCCAAAAGCCCGCAAACGATGATTATTACCGGAAGCGAGGCCCAAAAGCTTAGATCGGCCTTTAGCATCAAAAGAGCGCTCGTGTAGGCGCCGGTACCAAAGAATACGGCATGGCCAAAGGATACTATTCCGCTGTATCCGATCAGTAAGTCGTAACTAATGGCGAAAACTCCCCAGATGAAGATCTGCATGGCTACCACCATGACGTACTCGGAGGAGAAGAATGGCAAGGAAATCAAGAAACTCAGCACCACAATCCATGGCCAATGTCGTTTCATGTATGCGCTCGCTTCCATCGTTATACCTCGCCGAACAGTCCGGAAGGTTTTATGCTGAGCACTACGAACATGACAATGAAAATACCGACCACGGCAAATTCGGGCATATAGAAGCCGACGAAAGATTCGGTCAAGCCGACGATGATTGCCGCCACCGCGGTTCCGGTGAAACTTCCCAACCCTCCAATCACTACTATCACAAGGATATTTATTATCTGGTTAATACCCATCTCAGGGCTAAGTCCACTGAAATAGCCCAAGACGAAGCCGGCAATGCCGGCCAGCACTCCGCCAATACCGCACACCAAGGTAAATATGCGGTTAATGTCAATCCCTAAAGCTCTCACCATCTCACGACTTTCTATACCGGCCCTGATGATAAGGCCAAGCTTGGTCTTGTTAAACACAAGGTAGATTGAGAGGCATATTATCGTTCCCATTGCGATTATGAACAACCTATATATTGTAAAAGGTTCCCCAAAAATCATCAGGCTTCCCTGTAAGTACCGAGGGGGTTGTATCGGCGTCACCGCGGGGCCCCAAATGAGCTTGATGATTTGGTCCAATATAAATATGAGTCCGAAAGTGAGAAGCAGTTGAAAAAGTTCATTTCCGTAAAGACGCCTGATGAGAAAATACTCGATCGAGACGGCAAAAACCCCGATGGTGATAGCTGTGAGAACGATACCTCCGGAGAAGCTGGAAAGGGTTGCGGCGAGAAATACCCCTAGGTAAGCCCCCCACATTATCAGAGATCCATGAGCGAAATTCAATACTCGAAGAAAACCGAAAACCAATGAAAAGCCCGAACACAACAGGAAATATAGCATCCCCATAGAAAGTCCATTAAGGACTAAGTTGAGATACAACCCGGTAGAAAGCATTTCTCAGACTCCTAGATACCTTGACTGGATAGCACTGTTGCTTCTTAACTCCTCGACGTTTCCGGTACGGACGATTTTACCGTTTTCCATTATGAAATAGTCGTCGCCGATGCTGGTTGAAAAATCGAAATTCTGTTCAACGAGCAGTATGGTAGCACTCCTCTTTATCCGCGCCAGCGCCACTCGGAGACTTTCAACCATAATGGGTGCCAAACCCTTTGTAGGTTCGTCAATTATAAGAAGTTCGTCCCCGTTCACCAATGCCCTGGCAACGGCAACCATCTGCTTTTCACCACCACTTAGATCCTTTCCCTTTTTCTTGAAGAGACGCTTCATTGGAGGAAAGATATCCAAAATATATTCCATTCTGTCCTGCCTGACCCTCTTTCCTTTTCTCACAGCCAAGCGGAGATTCTCATCTACCGTGAGATTTGAGAACACATACCTCTCTTCAGGCACAAGAGAAATCCCCAGCCTCGGAATTTGAAAGTCGTGCATGTGTTGAATGGGCATATCCTTGAACAGAATCTTTCCTGAAGTACACGGATGTAAACCCATTATCGTTTTCATCGTTGTGGTTTTGCCCGCACCGTTCCGTCCTAAGAGTATGCTCAACCTCCCTTGTCGTACGGCGAGATTCACTCCCTCCAGGATATGAAAGGCCATTACGTGGGTGTGCACATCATGCATTTCCAAAATGTTCATGGATGTACCCTTTTGCCCAGATATGCATCTTGCACGTCTTGATTGTTCCGGATTTCTTGTGGAGATCCTTCCGCGATCAACGATCCGTAATTCAGAACCGCTATGTGGTCCGACAAACTCAGCACCATGTCCAGCTTGTGTTCCACCATGACGATCGTCTTGGAATCCCTTTTTCGTATACCTCCAATGACTTCCGCAATCATGGGCACTTCTTCAGCGGAAATGCCTGCAGTAGGCTCATCCAGAAGCATGAGATCCGCCTGAGAAGCCAACTGAATCGCAAGCTCAAGTTTTCGTTGATCGGGATGGGTAAGATTCATCGCCAAAGTGTCTTTCATGTGCGCGAGCTGGACCGTCTCCAAGCAGTATTCCGCATATTCCATAAGTTCGGTCAGCTTTTCGAACTTCACCCAGAAGTTATACTTGTGTTGGGACTTGGCTTGGGCCGCAAGACGGACATTCTCCAAAACCGATATGGAGGGAAACACATTGGTTATTTGGAAACAGCGGGCCATCCCCATTTGCACCCGTCTATAATCTCTGATTTTGGTGATGTCTCGGCCATTATAGAAGATAGACCCGCTGTCCGGTTTCAAAGCACCTGTAATCAGATTGAAAAGGGTAGTTTTGCCTGCACCGTTTGGACCGATGATGCTGACAAAACTACCGGTTGAAAAACTAAGATTCACCTGATCAATGGCTCTTTGCTTTCCGAAGCTCTTGACTAAGTCTACGATTTTCAGCTTAATTTCAGGCTGCACTTACTGTAATCTCCCATGATTCAAGAAAGGCATTGGCAATCATAGACCGGCCGCAAAAGTCTACTTCGTTGGTGCGATTACCGGGGGAGTACACTGTTCGGCAGTAGGCAGGAATAGAAGCTTGGGCGCCGGGTAGTCCCTTCCGCTTACACGGCCCAATTGAACAACAGGCACTCCTTGCATGGTTTGGTGGTCCTCGGCGCGAATACGCATTTTCTCGGAAGTCGTCTTGGGACCGAAGAATTCAAGGCCCTCCAGTGCTTTCACCAAATCGTCCGCCTTTACGGTCCCCGCCTTCTCGATGGCAGCCGTGATTGCAATACCTGTGGCGAAGCTGTTGCCGGCCCAAAGTTCCGGAGGCGCATTGAATTTCTTCTTGTGGTTTTCGACCAGCCATTGGTTCAAGGGATTGTCAAATAGCTCATAGTAGTACATGCATGTGCCCACCATGCCTACGCCGGCGTCGTCCAATGCCTTGAAGAAGGCGATATCGGCAAGGTCGGCTGCGACTTTCATCTCTTTGTTAACGCCGAGTTCCACAATTTGCTTGGGCAGTACATTGGTAAAGTTTGCTCCTACCACTATAAGCATCAAGGCATCGGCCTTTGAATGCTTAATCCTCTGCAAATAGGAGGTAAAGTCAGTGGTAGTGAGCGGAGCGTAAAGTTCCAAGACAATCTCCGCTCCATTCTTGGTCATGTCCTCCTTCCAGTCGGCGGCAAAGGCTCTCCCTCCTGCGTAGTCCGGAGCTAACAGGGCGATTTTCTTACCCACATTTTGCACTATGTATTGGGAGCCCGCAAGTGTGGCCTGGCGGAGCGACCTGCCTATCCGAAAGGTGTATTTGTTGAAATTGCTCCCGGTTATTGCATCATCCGAAGCACAACTCACAATGTAAGGAACCTTGGATTCCTTTGCTTTTTGTTGTACGGCAAGTGCAACTGCACTGTTTATGGCACCAGTTAAGATATTAACCTTGTCCTCGCTCAGCAGCTTGATAGCCTTTTGGACCCCGATCTCCGGTTTGCTGGCGTCATCTTCGATGATCAATTTGACATCGCGGTCCAGGACTTTGCCGGTACCCTTCGTGGCGTATTCCAATCCAAGTTCCAAGCCTCGAATCTCTTGCGTACCCCACTCTTGCAGAACCCCCGACCGTGATGTAACCACACCGATCTTGATGGGGTCGCCGGCTGCGGCGGATAACCTGATGCCAACCATCGACATAAGTAGGGCCGATACGATCACAGCAATCAGTCGCACTTCTCTCATTGTTCTGTCCTCCAGTTTTCGAATGATGTCAGCGGGTTGAACATGTGGTACATTATGAATAGAGCTCTTTCATGAGCCGTACTAGCTTTTCGTCTCTCCACTTCACCAATTCGGAGGGGTGTTTGCCCTGCACTTCTTCCGCTATGCCCTCTGTGAGGGCCTCTTTGGCTGCTCGGGGAAATTCATCCCAGCAAGCCAAATCCTGCCACCAGCTCTCGAAAGCCGGGGCAAGATGATCGATAAAATGACCGATTCCTCCTTCTCCGCCTCCGAGGTGATAGGTTAGGTGCGGGCCCATCAAAGCCCACCTGATACCTGGACCGTACGAGACAGCGCGGTCCACGTCGCTAACCGACGCGACGCCTTCCAGGATCAAGTGAATGGCTTCTCGCCAGAGAGCGGCTGCCAATCTATTTGCGATATGACCTGGAACCTCCTTTTTTAGAACAACCGGTAGCTTGCCCTGCCGCTCAAAGAAGGACCTTGCCTTCCCTATTGTTCCCTTTGACGTTTTCACTCCTGGTACCAACTCCACCAAGGGGACTAGATGCGGTGGGTTGAAGGGATGGGCGATCAGACACCGTTCCGGAACTGTAGCGGCCTTTTGGATTTCGGTCATCAAGAGCCCGGAGGAGCTGCTCGCGAGTATCGCATCGGGGGGCGCGCAGGTGTCCAAGATTTGGTAAATTTGGTGCTTGACTCGATAATTTTCAGCCGCCGACTCCTGCACCCACTGCACGCCCTCTGCAACCTCTTCCAGGCTCTGCGCCGCAGATAGGAGAGTGTCGGTCCGGTCTAGAGTGCGAGGATCCATCAGGCCCTTTTGGCTCATGAAGGCCATCGTATCTCTCGCCTGTTTGAGAGACTTGCGGAGGGCTTCTTTGTCGATGTCATAGATCTTCACCATAAACCCTTTGCTGGCAAAGAACGCCGCCCAACTTGTCCCAATGACCCCTCCACCCACCACGCCAATGGCTCCGGTTCCCAACTAATTCAACCTCCGCAAGAAATCCAATGCAGCCGCGTTGCATTCTTCCGGCTGCTCGACCAGCACCTGGTGGCCCCCACCGGAAATAATCTTCAGGTCAGCACCCGGTATCCTTGCCGCCAAGATTTCCGAATTCTCGGGTGGGATAAGTAAGTCGGCGTCACCGGTAAGAACAAGTGTGGGAGCTTCTATTCTCGGCAATCGATCGAACGTGTCGTGTTTGAGCACGGCCTCCCATTGTTGTACAAGTACTCTCGCGCCGACAGGGTGTTTCAATGAGATCTCGGAGTATCTTCGAGCCACCTCTGGCCTTTTCTCCAATGTCTCTTTGTGGAACAGGCAAAATGCAGCCTTCACCTTGGATTCATCGCTGGCGACGTAGATCATGTCCATGAACAAAGCGCCCACTTCTGCGCTGGCCCTAATCTGATGCGGGCCTCCACAGTGGGTGCATGCGAGAACTAGACTGCTGACCCGGTCCGGATAGTTGATGGCCAACTCTTGAGCTATCATACCTCCCATGGATAATCCAAAAACATGAGCTTTCTCTATTCCCAGGAAGTCGAGGAGTCCAAGGGTGTCCTGGGCCATCGTCAACACGGAGAACTCCCCGCTAGGCTCGCTTGAACGGGCTACGCCCCTGTTGTCAAAGACTATGACCCTATATTCCCGCGAAAAGACCGATGCTTGCTCATACCAATGGTCTGCATTGCTTCCTAACCCTCTGATGAGAACCAACGGATGGCCCTCCCCAAAAGTCTCATAATAGATTACGGAATGTCCGATCTTCGCTTCCATTTTTTACTTTCCTCAAATAGCTGCAAGGTATTGATCCCCTCGATAAGCAAGTACCATGCCACTGGTCCGAAGGAACTTTTTTCAGCAGACATTGATCAAAAACGGCTAAAAATCCCTGGCTTACATAGAAGACACAGATGCCGGTCGTGATTCGCTCGCCGTCTTGGATTGTTGCGCCACGACAACACACGCGAGGCTCGACATCGGAACACAGAGGAGTTTCCTTCCGGCAGTATCGGCAAACCCATTTTATGAATCTGTGGAATCTGCGACCTCCATTACGAGGAGGAATGCGATTGTCGCAAGTTCTCGGCGAAAATGGGCTGACTCTTGATTGAAGGCTGAGTATAGGCGGTATACCTATGTGGCGCAGATGCAACATGTTGCCACAGTGCAACACCAGGGAGTCTCTCCTGAAGCAGAATGCCCGCAGATGCGACAGCCTCAATTCTCTTCCGCAAGCACACCTCATACATTGTTTTGCAGGCGAATCTGAGCAAGACGGCACCAGGATTAGCTGGTTGTAAGCTATCGACGTCTCGCAAGCTCCCGGATTTCAAATATGGAGAGAGTGATGCAGGGCTCTTTTTGGTGTCCAAATGGTGTCCGTCGGAAGCGAATGTTGCGGTTATTTGAGGAAAGTTTGTCACTCTTGGTCACAAAGACTTCCTCAATGATATTATCCAGCTAACCTTGTTTCCCTAGTTTTGTTGAGTACTTCCCAAAACACCTTGAAAGGCCTCTCTCACGGCGAAGACAGGGGTTCGAGTCCCCTTGGGACTGCCAGCAATATTAACCGGTTACCTTGTGAGCAGATTTTCTTGAGAGCCCAGTGCTCATATTTTGCTCACATCTTGTAGCCGACTTGGAGGTGCCTTCTCCCTGTCGGCTTTTTCCTTTTCGCCCCGACACGAGGATTTGCGTCTCCCCGTGGTCGAAAGTCACCTCGTCGATTGCCCTCATCAGCTCCTCATCGCTGACAAATCCATATCCTTCGTGAACTGTTTGTCCTCTTTGGGAATGCCCCATGATCGCTCTTTCGATCTCAGGCTGCATCCCCGACCTTCTCGCGTTCGTCTTCCACGTGTGGCGCAGATCGTGAAACCGAAGTGGCGGATCGAAGTCCCGCTTGGCAAGTGGCCTGTCCCAGCACCACCGCACCTGAACTGGATCAACCACGGGCTGCCCGTTGTGCAGCAAGACGCTGTCCAGTCCCACGACATGGCTGGATCGCACCGACTCCAATACCGGCACAAGATCCCTGTGAATGGGAACTCGCTTTCATTGCCTTTCCTTCACGTCATCCGGCTCGAGATAAATTATGCGTTTCTTGAGATTCACCCTTCTCCACGTAATACCGATGCGCAATCGAAGCAGTGAGGCGGCCGGATACCTCCTCCGCTTCGGACGGCAAGCCAAACTCGTCAGAACAACACCCCGGTCGAAAACTACTTGACAAGGGCCAATTATCTCATTTATTATCCGGCCAGTCGGTTTTTAGCCGTCTGGCCGGTTTTAGATTGCCGTGGCATGAGGTCATCGTTGGAAATCAATCGGACAAACTTCAGGCAATGGGTATGGGAATTCTCTCCTTCATCCGCGGCCGTTGGACCAAGGCTGACTGTTCAGCTTGATCCGGGAGCGCCGGGGTGGCTTTCGCAGATGGGGAATCGGATTGGTTGACACTTTGGCCTGACATCTGAGGATCGCAGTCGATAAACGTCAATGATCCAGCCACGATAGCCTCCTATCATGGGGGCGAAGCATTCCTCGGTGGCCATAGCACGCGCTTGGTAAAGCGGCGATTTGTGACAACAAGCATTTTCGTACCGGACATGAGTGCGGAGGATTGCCGGTCACTCAGAAGAAGTCACGGATTTCGGGCCAGGTAAGCTTGGGATCTCTCATGGACGAAGGAGAATAATATGAAACGAGAGACGGATTACGGACAACCAATAAAAGCCGTATACACACCGAAGGATATTGAAGACCTAGACTATGAAAAGGATCTGGGTGATCCCGGCTCATATCCCTACACAAGGGGATATTACCGCGATGGCTATCGCAGCCGAATATGGACCCAGCGTATGACCGCAGGGCTTGGGAGTTCCACAGACACGAACAAGGTCCTTAAAAAGTACCGGGAAATGGGTCAAAGGGGAGGTATCTGTGTGATTTGCGACAGAGCCGCCGCGATGCCCATTGACTCCGATCATCCCATCGGCAGAAAAGAGGCGGGTATTCTCGGATGGCCCGGAAGTTCACTGCTCGAATTCGAGGAACTTATGGACGGTATTCCTTTGACCGGTCATTCAATAACGCTTTTGGGTTCAAGTGCCTGCTCTGCGTTGCGGCTGGCTTACCTTGTTGTACTTGCGGAAAAAAGGGGAGTGAATCTGCAAGAAGTGCACGGCAGCATCACTGAATACCCCTTTGCCAACTATTTTGGCCAGACTGACGGTCAACCGCTGGAGATCAATCTCAAATTGCTCCTCGATGCTGTAGAGTACATCATACGAAACAAGATACGCATGCGAACTGGTGTCCTTAGTCAGCACTTTCAAGAATCCGGCGGCAACAATGCCCAAGCCCTCGCTGTGGAGATGGCAATGCTCGATGAACTTTGCGGCTTGTTAGTAAACGAACGAGGCCTTGATTTTGATGATGTAGCGCTCTTCCCCTATGAGCTCGTTAGCGTAGGGACACGTTTTTTCGAGGAAATTGCGAAAATCAGGGCGCTTCGAAGGATGTGGGCAAAACTCGCCAAGGAAAAATTTAACGCAAAAACTGAAAAAGCTTGCCACCTGCTTGTAGCGGTTCACACGTCCGGTCGGACAATGACCTATCAGCAACCTCTCAATAATATTGTGAGGTGCGCCATACAAACACTTGCCGGTGCCATAGCAGGATGCACAGCTATAGACAACGCCTGCTTTGACAACGCTCATGCGGAACCGTCGCCGTTGGCGGCGAGAATGTCTCTGAATACCCAACATATAGTCGCCGATGAAACCGGAGTCACTGATGTGGTGGACCCTCTCGCGGGTTCTTACTTTGTCGAATACCTTACCAGCCGTGTAGAGGAAGAGGCTTATAAGATCTGGAGCGGGATAGAAGCTCTGGGCGGTATGAGTGCAGCCCTAAAGGCGGGATATATCCAAAACATGTTGAAGGAGAGTATGCAGAAAAGACACCGAGAAATGGAGAGCGAAGAACGCTTGATCGTCGGCGTCAACGAAAGGGTCATACCCCCTGAAGAAGATTTCGAGATTCCCATACAAGAGGTACAGGAGCACGATTCCGAAAACATTGCCCGACGTATGGAAGAGTGGAAGCAGACGAGAAATGTCTCCTTGATTCGAGAAACTTTGTCGCGACTCCATTCAGATGCCAAAAAGGGAAGCCGATATAATCTCATGCCATCCATCGTTGAGGCGGTCAGGTCCTACGCCACAGCGGGTGAGATCATGGGAGTGATCCGACAAGCCTACGGCCTTAGTTATGACCCGCTAAACATGATCGAGTGTCCTTTTGAACTCGACTGAACACTACCCGTCTCGTCTCACGGCACAATTCCATTGAAAATAGGAGATACGGAATATGGATAATGGCAAAAGGACCAAAGTCATAGTCTCCATGATCGGCCTTGACGGGCATACAGTTGGCGGTGAAGTTGTCGCAGGGATTCTGCGGGATGCAGGCATGGAAGTGGTATTTCTCGGAATATATCAAACGCCTGAGATGATTGTTCAGACAGCGATCCAAGAGGACGTGGATGCTATCGCGATAAGTTCGCACGCCTCCAATTATAACCAGATTGAGGAGTTGATCAATTTACTTAGGGAAAATAACATGGGTGACATTCCGGTCCTTTGTGGCGGGACGATTCCGAAGCAACAGATACCTAGATTGAAAGCAAAAGGTGTGGCGGAAGTGGTTACTCCCGGTAATACCTCAGAAGTGATCGTCAATTGTGTAATCTCCAAAGTTAAGAGCACAGTAGGTCGCGAGAGCTAGAGGCCGTATTCATTCGTGTTTCAACTTGGTACCTTGTGAAATCCGCGATGACAGACGCACAGTGTGGTGGCCCAAAGAATTCTCCCAATGCCATTCCTTCCGCGAGAGAGGAACGGCAATCATATGTTGAGAGGTCAATGGATCACAGAGCTATGCACCCAGGATTCTTGAGATATACATCGAGCTGAACCACGCATGCCGAGGACTGACGAAGAGATCCCGGTGAACATGATTCAACGGCTTGTGAGCGGTGATGTTCGGGCAGCGGCCCGCTTGATCACGATGGCAGAAAACTGCTCGGGTGAGCTGAACGACTTGATGAAACAGATCTATCCCCACACGGGAAAATCGACAGTCATTGGCATCACGGGTCCCGGTGGAGCCGGCAAGTCGAGCCTGATCAACCAACTAATTTGCAGTTTTCGCAAACTCGAGAAGAGCGTGGCCGTCATTGCGGTTGACCCCAGCAGCCCGTTTTCAGGCGGGGCAGTCTTGGGGGACAGACTGCGCTTCCAGGGGCACACGCTGGACAAAGGTGTCTACTTAAGGTCCATTGCATCACGGGGTTACCTGGGAGGGTTAGCCAGGGCGACCACAGACGTTGTCAGAATCATGGAGGCCATGGGTAAGGATGTTGTCATTATCGAGACTCTTGGCGTGGGCCAGGACGAGATCGATATTGTCCACCTGGCTCGAACTTGCGTGCTCGTTTTGACTCCGGCCATGGGTGACGACGTTCAAGCTATCAAGGCCGGCATTATGGAGATTGCCGATATTATTGTACTCAACAAGTTCGATCTAGACGGCGCGGAATCATACCTTCGCAATCTGGAGGCAGTTTTGAGCCGTAGAGCGAGCCAACAAAGGGAAAAGTGGGCGCCTCGGGTGATTCCCACAATTTCCTCTTGTACCCAAGATCAGAAAGTTATCGGCATCGACGTTCTAATAGCCGAAATAGACGCCCATCAATCTTACCTGAAAAGGAGCCGAAACACAGAGAAAGTGCTGACAGAACGAGTCGAACAGGAGTTGAGGTTGATGTTCAAAAACGAAGCGGAGAGACTGGTCTTCGCCGTCCTCGAAAGAACTGGCAAAAAGCAGGAATATATTGACGCCATCACAATGAAGGAAAACGATCCCTATTCGGCAGTTGAAGAAGTATTGCGGCACTTTCTCAGAATATAGCTAACGAATGGAATCGCAAAATCTTGCGTCTTATACCAATGCGCTTTCAAAGATGTGATTTTGGTAGTCGGCCGGGATGCCTCCGAAGCGAAGTTAGGCCTGACGTCCGAAGCGGAGGAGGCATCCGGCTGACTCACTGCTTCTATTGCGCATCGGTATTACATCCTCGAAGGGAGTACCGCGATGTCAAGAATGTTCTGGGACGAGAAACTTGAAACCATGCCCGAAAACAAGATGAAAGCTCTTCAACTTGAAAAGCTGAAAGAAACTTTACGGTGGGCGTACGAGAGAATTCCATACTACAAGAAGGCGTTCGACGATGCAGGCGTGCGCCCGCAAGACTGCCGGACACTTGAAGATCTGTCGAAGTTTCCGTTCACTACGAAAACAGCGCTTAGAGACAACTACCCTTTTGGGCTGTGTGCAGTACCACCCTCCGATCTTGCTCGTATCCACGCGTCATCCGGCACCACGGGCAAACCTATCACCGGGCCGTACACTGCCGAAGACCTCGATCGGACGATCGATGCCACGTGCCGAGGACTCTGGGCTCAAGGAGTTCGGCCCGACAGCATTGCCCAAGTTGCCTACACGCTGGGGCCTTTTACGGGAGGGCTGGGATTTGTGTTTCCTTTGATGCGACTTGGATGCCCGTTCGTACCATCGGGCGCAGGTATGACAGACAGGCAGCTCTTGATGATTCAAGATCTCGGCACCACCGATCTCTTCTGCACCTCGTCCTACGCGATGACGATTATCGAAACCGCCGAAAAAAGAGGGATAGACCTCAGGAAGACTAGCCTGAAGAGGGGACACCATGGGGCCGAGGTCATGACCGAAGAAATGCGTGAGGCGATCGAAACCAAAGGGGGGATCAGCGTGTACGAGGCATACGGCCTCACCGAGATCGGAGGCCCCGGTGCTGCTTTCACTTGTGAGTGCCAGAGAACGGGGAACACCAATAGATGGCATATTAACGAGGACTGCGTCTACCCGGAAATCGTAGATCCTGAGACATTTGAGCCCTTGCCCGTGGGCCGACAAGGTGAAGTCGTCTTTACTACTCTACATCTCAGGGCCATGCCCGTGATACGATACCGCAGTCGAGACATCAGTACACTCCATCGTGAAAAGTGCGATTGCGGCCGGACGCTCATTACGATGGACAAAGTCCTTGGCCGCTCCGACGACATGATGATCATTCACGGAGTGAATGTGTTCCCCTCCCAAGTCGAATCGGCCCTTATGGAATCTGAGGAAGCGCAGCCGGTATACCAGATTCGTCTTTACAAGAAGGGCCGTTCTGATTTCATAAGCGTGGAGACTGAAGTGAGCCCTGCAATTTATCATGCCGGTCAACAAAGGATCGATGAGGTTTCGAACCGAATGTCTAGGAGAATCAAGGAGGTCGTGGGTATCAATGTGCCCGTGAAGATCGTGCCACCGGAAACCATCGAGCGAAGCGCCGGCGCCAAAGCAAAACGGATTATCGATGAGAGGATTAAGTAAGTTATCTGTCGCGATCCCGGAAGGAGTGCTTACTTCACCATCAGCAGCCTTTGGCTCACACTCTCTTCCCTTCCGATACTATCGCTTTGGATCAACAGGTGTTCCGGCCATGCACGCAGCAGAGTTGAGCGAATGAGCTGCAGGCAGCTCAGAGCTTTCCTGGAGTTGTGCGTTTATTCTTGACACGAGATGACTCACGCATTAACATCCGGCGGGCTGAAATGAAACAACCGGTCGGTATGTTCGAACATGGATTGTGACATTTCAACTCACGCGAGGTCTGATTTGTGAAGCAAGACCCAAAAACATTCTGCCGGATATCGATGACTGTTTCCGCGAGTTGACAACATGGCAAGACAGACGAGTTCACCAGTCAAATCCAAATCTGCCCGGCTCGACGATAAGATCTATAAGAAGGCCGCAAGCTTTGGAAGAGTTGCTGCACGGCTGTTTAATCAGAACGGATATGTAGAAACCACGCTCGAAGATATTGCTGCTGCAGCGAAAGCGAGTAAAGGTGCTATTTATCACTATTTTTCCAGCAAGGATGAACTGCTCTTTTTCATCTTGGACAACTACCTGGATGTTGTTCTGGAAGATTTCGAAGAGAAAGTGAAGGCGATCCAAGAACCGATGGATAAGATCAGGTTCATAATACAGCGTCACATCGGCCTCTATTCAGAACATTCCGCTGCAGCCAAAACCCTTCTGCACGACGCGCACTGTCTGCCTGCCAAGTATGCTAAGATAATTTCAAAGAAGGAGCGCACCTACTTTGAAACCGTCAAAGGCGCTCTTGCGACACTATTCGAGGCCGACGTTCCCCACGAGCGTTTGACCGCCCTGACTTTCATTCTCTTCGGAATGTGCAACTGGATTTATGCCTGGTACAATCCCAAAGGCCCTATCAGTCCTCAGGAGCTCTCAGACATCATTTTCCGCATATTCTTATTCGGAGTGCTCTCATTCGGAGATAGCTCGCGATGTTCTCCAGGCGGGAGTGATTGCGTTGAATGTCCCTGACACTATTGTCCTCCCACCGAAGTGCTGACCGGCCGACCTTGACATCCCACTGCAATGTTCCGTGACAGCTTGGCTCTTTGCTCCTCCTGACGCTTTCACTGGAGTCTCCGAAAAGTCGGTCAACATTCCTTCTACCCCATCGACTCCACTGAGTCTTTTGGAAAAGCGTCAGTCCTCTAACGAGAATCGGTAGACAGTGCGTGCCAATGGGACCGTTTCTGGTTTACGGTTTCACGGCCTTGGACCGCTTATACCAGGGCGCAATCGAACCTGTGAGGCGGTCGAATGCCTCCTCCGCTTCGGACGGTAGGCCTAACTTCGCTACGGAGGCATACCGGCCGCCTGTCAAAATCACTTCTTTGAAAGCGCATCGGTATTACACGGCCAAAGCCAGGCTTGGGCGGGAGTACCTCTGCTCCGGAGCTATCGTTGCCAGTGCCGATGTCGATGAATCCGGCCGTGAACCACGTGCCTGCAAATGGACCGGCCCACGCGCTGTTTCCGGCAGCTTGGGCGAACATGTCGATGCAAGAGGCCAACACACATCCGTGTGCACATAGAATCCAACGCGGGAGGATCTCATGAAGCGCCTGACAGGAATTAACCTTTTCACACTCCTAGTTTTCGCATTGGTCTGCATGGGCAACTATTGCGCCCATGCACAGGAAAAGGTGACTACCCTGAAAATCACCAACTGGTTTCCCATTGGAACCCAGCAGGACACTCTTCTGCGAGAGTGGGGCAAAGAGCTGGAGAAGCGGTCCGGCGGCCGGGTGAAGGTGAATTACTTTGCCGGCGGAACCCTTGTCCCCGCCCAACAGACCTACGATGCAGTTGTCAAAGGAATTGCCGATGTAGGCAACCATGTCTTGGGTTACACCATGGGCAGATTCCCCTTTTGCCAGGTTTTGGACCTGCCAATCGGCTTTCCGTCCGGCACGGCTCCCACCAAGATAGCAAACGCTCTGTATGACAAGTTCAAGCCAAAAGAGTTCAATGATGTGAAGGTGTTGTGGCTCCATTCCATGCCTGACGGCTTCGTGCACACGAAGACAAAACCCGTTCGAAAGCTCGAAGATATGCAGGGGCTGAAACTCAGATGCTACGGTTCGAATGCCAAGTTTGTCGGTTTGATCGGTGCAGCACCGGTAGCTATGCCCATGCCCGACGTTTACGACGCACTTGCCAAAGGTGTGGTGGATGGAACAATGTCCAGTTACGAAGCATTGCAGGGTTTCAGGACGGGAGAGCACATCAAATATTCCACCGAAAACTCGGGTACGACATACGCTGCCGCCTTTATTGTCGTGATGAACAAGAAGCGGTTCGCTTCACTTCCTCCGGATGTACAGAGCACCCTTGACGAGTTGAGCAAGGAATACATCGAGAAATATGCAAAGATGTGGACCGACATAAACGCTGAAGGAAAGAAGTGGCTCACAGAACGGGGAGTTGAGATTATTACTCTCGGCCCTGAGGAACGAGCGCGCTGGTATGAGAAAGGTACAAAACCGCTGGTTGACGCGTACATCAGTGAGATGAAGACGAAGGGATTGCCGGGTGAAGAAGCTATAAGATTCCTGGAAGAAAGCTTCAAAGAGTACAACAAGTAGACCGATAGCGCCAAGAGTGCTCCGGGCTGTCACCGGGGCACTCAGAGTGCGCAGCAGAGGAGAGAGAACCCATGCGACAATTCATTGGTGTCGGCTCTTTCAACGAGATTCAGCTCAGTCCATTCGTGGCCGAAAGTCAGCCCGGGCGGCAGCTGGTACGTGGAAGCATGAGGTAGACCACTTTTGATTGGCCGTTTGCAGTCCATTCTTGGGAGCGCAGATGATTTGCCGTCATTCGGCTTGTCTGTAGCTCATCACTACCATTTACACCTGCCAACCTCAGCCCCAATTCTTGATCGCGCTTTGCTCACTCGTACGTGCTGATCTCCCTACACGACCGCAAATACCGCTTTGCCAGATCCTGGTACAGTGTTCTACCCAAAAACATTGTTTCCAGCTGCTTGGGTGTCACCTTCCTAATGACTTTTCCTGGGCTTCCTATCACAAGGCTATTTTCTGGAATTTCGGTTCCTTCAGGAATAACAGCCCCCGCGCCGATCAAACAGTTGGTGTTGATTTTGGCGCCCTCGCCGATTATCGATCCCATGCCCACGAGCACATGAGAGCATATCTCGCATCCATGAAGAATAGAGGCATGTCCGATGTGCGCTTCAGGGTGAAGTGTTACCGACTTGTCGGGAAATGTGTGAAATACGCAATTTTCTTGAACATTGGAGCCCTGACCAATTCTGATTGACCCGATGTCTGCCCTCAGAATTGCCCCGGCGCCAATGTAGCATCCTTTCTCCACCGTGACATCACCAATCAGCACCGCCAATGGATGCACCCAGGCATCAGTATCGACTTTAGGTCGCCTGCTCTCGAATTCGTACCACGGCATCACGCCACCTCCATAATCGGCTAAGAGATAATCACTCGTATACTCCATATTCCTTGGTCGTATCGAACATGGCTTGCACGTTTTCAGGCCGCGCGTCCCCAAGGACAGTGGAAGCATCCATAATGAAGCCACCATCAGCTCCGCACACATCGATGAGCTTCTTGCAGTAGGCCCTGACCTCCTCCGGTCTCCCGACCGTGAGAATGCTGAGGGGGACGTTGCCGCGAATACAACATCGATCACGCAGCAGCTCTTTGGCTCTGAAAATGTCTGTTGCCTCGAAATGGTAAATGACTTTACCTGGCGGCACATCTCGGAATGAGTTGAGACGCTGATTACAGACACCTTCCGCCAGCACCCAAGGCGTGATGTTTTCCCGGATGAGCGCCTGCAAAAGCTCTTTCATGTGTGGCCAGTAGAACTTGTCGAAATATTTGGGGGACAAGAAGTTGTCGAGCCCCTTATGAAGGGGGATAAAAATACGTGGAATCCCAGAGCGTTTAGCTGACGCAACAGACACATCAATCATAATTGGCAGCAGCTTATCGCATGCAGCCATGACCTTGTCCGGACGTCTATAGAGATCCATCATGATGCCTTTGGTTCCCCGGAAGAGGTCGCCCAAGGTATCGAAAGGTACCTGAGCCTTGCCACCCGCGAGAGCTGGGAAGCCCAATTCGGTGGCCTTCTTGTGAAATCCCCCATGCCACTTGAGGATGGTGGCCGACGCCTCGGCGGCTTGAATCATGGCGTTGCGAGCCGCTTCCATCTGAGCAGACAAAAGGGGCACTCCGGCATGTAATCCCCATGAATAAGGGATCACCTGATTCAGAGGAGGCAATGTCTCCAGAGCCGCCACAGCCTTGCTCACTCGAGGCCAGTAGCGACGAACCATGAAATCTGACGGGTCGAAAATGAAATGGTCGTATTCGTCGGCCTTCATCAGCTCAAGTTCAACGAACTGCCAGGACAAGTTGTCCTGCAGACCGTGTCCTGCCCACTTGAACTGCTGATAATCCAACGCGTCCAGCAGCGGGCCTACTCCGTAATTGGCGAAGGGATTCTCCATCAAATCGGGGGCATAGTGCTGCATGCAGTCCATCCACGCATCGAACATGATCTGATGGTCGTACATGGCGGTTTTGACCGAGATACCTTTGCGGCGTGCCGGGAAATAATCCCACAGGACGGTAATTGGAATTCTGTCGGGTTTCTTCAGGGCCACTGCGTCGTTGAACCGTTTTTCTCGCTCTTCGAACAACTGTTGTGCATTGGCCATCGAAAGACTCCTCCTAGAATTGCTCTCTCACTCAGCCAACGAGATACGAACGCTGCAACTGGTGGTAGGCTTTGGTGGTGCCTCAATCCTGCTACCTTTCATATAAGATGGCTCGTTGACCGAAAACAGGAAGACACCAAAACGCGCGCCCGATTCAACAACGACCGGTCAACGTATGAATAGGTTAGGAAGCCACAACGATATCTGAGGAAAGAGAAGCAGGATGACCAAACAAACATACAAGCCCACAATGTAAGGATAAATCCCTCGATAGATCACATTGATCGGCACCTTGGTGACACCTGATACGACAAAAACACTGATAGCCATTGGCGGAATGATTATCCCGATCATGGTCACGACACCTAGAATAATACCAAACCACACAGGATCGTATCCCAGTTTCATGGCAACCGGGAAGAAGATGGGGGTGGCTAAAATGAGGAAAGCCAGGTCGTCGATAACTGATCCGCCTACGGTGTAAACCCCTATAATGATGAGCATGACGGCGAAGGGACCAACGTTCAGGCCGCCGAGCCACTCGGCTACGATAAACGGGGTGCGGGTCACCGCAAAAAAATGCCCCATAATGACTGCTCCGGCGAGGAGTACAAGGACCATACAGGCAATCCGCAAGCTCTCCGCAATAGCCTTTGTCAGCCGCTTCAGGTCCATATCGTTTCTTACCAGCAGATATAAGAACACGCTCAGCGAGCCCACGCTGCCCGCCTCCGTGGGTGTGAAGAACCCACCCAACAGGCCGCCTACTACAAGCACAAATATAATGCCGACGGGAAGTACGGGCAGCAGAGACGCGAAGCGCTCCTGCCATGTGGATTTCTTGCCACGGGGCCCCAAGGTGGGATTGATGCGTGCCCACCCGAGGACAGTAACGACAAAGGAGAACGCTATTAGTAAACCAGGTAGGATACCGGCCAAAAAAAGTTTACCTATGGAGGTCTCGGTAATAATCCCGTAGATGATAAGTGTGGTACTGGGAGGGATCAATATGCCGAGCGTGCCCACAGTGGCTACAGTCCCGCACGAGAGTCGTTTGTCGTACCCATATTTGTCCATTTCGGGTACTGCGACAGTTGCAAACGTGGCCGCAGTGGCAGGCGCGGAGCCACAGATGGCTTTGAATGCAGTCGCGGCCGCCACGGTACCTATGGCCAGCCCGCCGGGTATATGACCCAAGAATTTATACGCCGAACTGTACAAGTTTCTTGCTACACCGCCACTCGCGCCTATCTGCCCCATCAGAACAAACATCATGATGACGGAAAACCCATACGATGAAAACACGCTGTATACATCGCCCGCCGCGACGGTGAGAGCCGGCTCCAGACCTTTAATCCATGCGAAACCAATGATACCTCCAATCCCCATAGCGACACCGATTTCAAGGCCCAAGAAGAATAAGACGAACACCAGCACTATGATTAAAAACCCAATGACAGCCAGGCTCATTGTTTCCCTTCCTTTGTCTCGGACATCTCTGCAAGAAATTCAAGACATACTGCGAAACAGCAAAACGCGACAGTGTAAGCGACGGGATACAAAGGAATTTGCAAGGTTGTTGAGCTTTCCCCTGTTGCCACGAAGTCATTGCCCATAACGCACAAGTACCAGCCGACAGCGGCAAAGAATAGTATTGCCAGTGTCCTTGTCAATATGTGGAATCCTTTCCACAGGTCCGGAGGCAGTCGATCCGTGAGCATGTCGAGAAACACATGGCCTCCGGTCCGTGAGGTCTGGGGTAGAGAAAAACCGATCGCTACAGCCGCCAGGACTCCGACAAGTTCGTACGTACCCAGGATCGGCCTCCTAAATATTCTTAGGATTACGTCAGAAACCGTGAGCAGTACGCTGGATGCCATGGCCAGCCCAGCAATCAAATACATAAGCCGAGCCATATGCACGACGATTTTGGATAACATTTTCTTGCCCCGTTGGGCGTCCTCCTCTGATCCGGGGAGGACGCCGAGGTACCACTTGTGTTGCCGAATTATGGATTCTTGCTCAGCCATTCCAAACAGAACTTGAGCGCTTCATCTCCAGGAAGTCCCTTTTGTTTCATCTCGGCTACATATTCGTCACGGATAGGAAGCATTAATTTGCCCCATTTCTGATCCTCTTCGGGTGAAAGCTCAAGGAACTGATGTCCTTTCGATTTTGCGAATTCTTCTCCCTCCGCATCCATCTTGTCCCATGCTTCACCGGTCTTTTGGATCCACTCCTGATTGATCTGCTCGATGGTCGCTCGCACGTCCTTGGGTAGGGATTCCCATTTTTTCTTATTCATTGTGACCCAGAAAGTCATCGAATACGCGGCCCCCTTGCTGGCGGTCGTGCAGTTTGTCACTTCTGCGAATCTCCAAAACTTGAGAACCTCCGGGGGCGACAAGAGACCTTCAGCTACTCCCTTCTGAAGAGCGTCGTACACTTCGGTTTGTGGCATTGCTACCGGCACGGCTCCCAGGGCCTTGAGTATTTTCGCGCTTGTTCCCGTGCACCGGACCTTCAAGCCCTTGATGTCTTCCAGACTACGAACCGGCTTCTTTGTGTGCAGTCGGCCCGGCCCGTATCCATGAAGGTACATAATCTGCGTGTCGCTCCATTCTTTGGGCTGGAACTTCCTGTAAAACTCATTCATGAGTTTGGTCATTTGCACGCCGTTCTTGTGCCCCAGCGGCATTTCAAGAACCTCAGTGAGCGGGAATCTCCCTTTATTGAACGCGGCCACGCCCATGCCAATGTCCGATATGCCTTTAATTACTCCAGCGTAGATCTGTTCCGGAGGTGAGAGCGTGGCCGCGGCATACATGGTGATTTTGACAGCGCCGTTGGTCCTTTTCTCAACTTCTTTGATCCACTCGTTCGCGTTCAACGTGTGTGCGTGGGTCACCGGAAAGAACGTGTTGTACGAGAGTTCGATGGGTTGGGCATGCACCGGCGTAGGAATTGCGCCTGCGACGAGCAAGAGCCCCACACACCCCAAAGTGCAAATGAGTCCGCGGGTCCTGACCATTTCTCAAGCTCCTTGTCCCTATGATACTGATGTGTCCGGCAAGAACCGGAATTCCTGTCGAGTCCTAAGCTCTCGCCAAAAACGACCTTCGAGCTAGAAAGGAAAAAGCGGCTCTACGTGAAATTCTTCAGCATCTTGACTCGCCGGATGGCGGTTTGTTGGATGTGTTCGATCTGCTCCTCGCTGAGATGGCGGTACTTGCCGATCAGGCCCAAGTACTCCTGAACCGGCAAAGGATTATCCACAGAATGGGTAAATCCGAGCTTGCCTTGGGCGTATTCGTATTCCCAAAGCGGCACGAGATTCGTCAAGACGGCTTTGCGGCCCACTTCGATCAGTCGGCTCGGTGAGAATCGCCAGCCCGTCGGGCAAGGGGAAAAGACATGAATGTAGGCCATCCCTTTCTTGGAGGCGGCGATTGCTTTGTCCAGCTTTCGGTAATAGTCATCCATAAAGGCGGTGGACGCAGTGGCCACGTATTCGCAATTATGCATCATCATGATGACCGGCATGGGTTTGGCGTCCCTGGTCTTGCCTTTGAGGACCGATCCCACAGGAGTGGTAGAAGTCCAGGCCCCGAAGGGCGTCGTTCCGGAACGTTGAACACCGGTATTCATGTATCCTTCATTGTCGATGCAGATGAAGACCATCTGCTCACCACGTTCGGCCGCCCCCGACAGGGACTGGAATCCGACGTCGGCAGCACCGCCGTCCCCGGCAAAGGCGAGCATCGTCACGTCTCGGCCAATACGGTTGTAATAGCGTTTGGCCCCGGCCAGCATCGCGGCAGTATTGGTCAGCAACGGATGAAAGACAGGGGTTTTGGTGCCGGTCAAACCGTTATATCCGACTGTCCCGATCCCGGCGGTACAACCGGGCGGCGTGGCAACCACCGTATTGGGACCCATCCGGCGCAGGGTGTGGCGCATCAGCAACTCAGAGTTGCAACCGAGACAGGCTGAGATACCGGGAACGAACAGGTCTTCCAGATCACCCCATTGATTATAGAGTCCGGCCGCGGTGAGGTATTCCAAAGCCCCACGGGAGCATGCTTTCACGCATTCCGGGTCCCCTTGGCACAAATCGCATTTCATGACTCGACCGGAGGCAGGGTTGTAGGTGACTCCAGCAAAGATGCAGGCTTGGGTGCACATCCGACAACCGATACACCGCGATTCATCCCATTCCACCACCCCGGTCTGCTCATTCTTGGTCAAGGCTCCGCCAGGACAGTGCATGAGACAGGAAGGCTGGCCACATTGCCGGCACAAAGCCAATCCCCATCTCTTGTCAGCGGGTTCCCCCGTGATGCGGATGCGGGAATGAGCCGGATCCGCGGTCCCGTTTTTTGACCGGGAGCACGCTGTTTCGCACTCAAGACAGCCGTCACATTGTTCAGGACGAAAAGCAATTACGCGATAACTGAGACCCATATGTCGATCTCCATCTTTGATCGTTGCAGCGTACGGCGTCGAGGACAGTCCGGTCTCAACGCCAGAGTTTGGTCATCAAATAGCGGGGCACCTTTTGCGGTGCCACGGTCAGTTCCTCCTTGAGGTTTGCCAGATCCACCTTCCGTTGGATAAGTTCGAAGATCACGCCTGGGTCCAAGTCAGAGTTGACCCCCATTGCTCCGATGAGGTGGTCGCCTTCGAAGATCAGTTTCTGGTATCGTCGACAGGTTGGGGAATACGTGTAATTGACCTCATACCCGGCCCCCGACTCATCGATCATGGCGTGGCCGAGAGAATAGGCCCATTGCCCAAAGAAGCTGTAAGTATTGGCGGGGATATTGCCGATGTATGCTGTGGCCTCCGGATCGTGAGCCATGTCCTCCCCGGCGACCCGGCCTTGGTTTACCGCACTGGGAAGCGTAGCCAGATAGCTCGACCCGTTGCCGAAAAAGTCTCTCGCCTGGACTAAATCACCGGCCGCCCAGACACTGTCCAGGCTCGTTCGCATGTGGTCGTCGACCAGAATACCCCGGTCCCGTTCCATGGTAGGATCGTTAATATATTCCCAGCAAGGCTGTACACCGGTAGCCGCCAGAAGAATATTAGCCGATAAGTCCAAGCCGTCGTTCAAGGATACGGCGCAACCGTTATTCGTCGATTTGACGTGGGTGACTGCGTTGCCTAATAGGATCTTTATCCCCTGATTCTGAAAGACCTGGCTGATTATTTCCGCTGCATTCGAATCGAAATAGTCGGGTAGGACTTGCTGCCGGGCTTCGACTACCGTCACTTCCATGCCAGCTAATGCCAGGTTCTCGGCAGTGTGCATTCCGATCAACCCGGCGCCCAGGATGATTGCCGATCCAGCCTGCTTGATCCGATCTCTGAGGGTAACGGCATCGTTCAGGGCACGCAGCACCAGGTACGGGGCCCGGGACAGGCCCACAATCTCCGGCACGGCCGGCCTGGCGCCGGTGGCAAGCAAGATTTTGTCGTAAAATATTTGCCGGCCGTCATCCAAATCCACGGACTTCGCTTTACTGTTCAAAGCGGTGACAGCCGACCCGGTCATCAACTGCACACGGCTTCGTTCAAAATAATCGGCGGGGCGGAGAAAGATCCGCTCGGGGTCTGCCTTGCCGGACAAGACGTAGGGTAGCGACGTCGGGGAATAGGGTAGCCCGGCCTCTTTGCTGACCACTATGACAGGGCTATCTGCGTCGATTAGCCGGATGGCATCCAGTGCAGCCAGTCCGGCATGACTACATCCCACTATCAAGTACTTGGTTTCTGGCATAACTTCTATCCCGGCTTATTCGTGTTCGTTCAGCCACATGGGCTGCTGAGGAAAATCGCCGCTGTGTTGGGCTGACGCGAGTGATTCTATTACCTTGAGGAAATGCTTTTCAGTTATGTCCGCGCCCGCCAAGCCACCGATAACACTGATCGCTGGGACGCGCTCTTCGAGGCGATACAATACTGAAAGAATGTCGTGATAAACCGGCCCACAGTTGCAGCCAAAGCTCACTGAACGGTCTACCACCGCGACGGCTTTGACCTTTGAAAGTGCCTGTCTGAGGGCTGCGACAGGAAGTGGCCTGAAGGTTTTTACTTTGATCAGTCCGACCCGTTGGCCTGCTTCCCGGGCCATGTCCACGGCGTCCTTGGCCGCTCCCGTCATGCTGCCGATGGTCACCACTGCTGTCTCGGCATCATTCAGGCGGTATTCTTCAACAAGTGGCGAGTAATAGCGACCGAAGCGGTCACCCCATTCGCGGTGAACTTCGGGGATAACTTTGAGAGCGTTTTGCATTCCCTGGCACAGACCCATGCGATAGCGGGTGAACATGGCCGGCCCAGGGCTGCCGGATCCGCCGGTCAAAGGGTCAACTGCCATGGGACGCTCCGGGTCCAGGGCCGCATGCCAGTTCGTGTTCTTTTCACCAAGGAAAAGGTCAACCTGGTCCTGGTCAGGGATGACTGCCTCTTCCACGCCATAAGACAGATAGTTGCCATCGTGACAGACGTTGACCGGAAGCATAACCCCGTGATCCTCGGCAATTCGATAAGCCATGATCACCGTGTCCATGATCTCCTGGACCGTCTCGCAATAGAGCTGAATCCAACCCACTTCCTTGACGGTCATGGCATCCTGCTGTCCACCCCAGACGCTTTGAGGGGTGATGCCGTCCCTGTTAACGATCGACATCACAATCGGCAGCCTCAGGGGCGGAGTCCGGTAATACGGCTCAAACATAAACGCCAGGCCTTGGCCGCAACTCGCGGTAAAGGTCCTGGCCCCAGCCAGACACGCCCCCTGGAGAACCGAGAGGACGCTATGCTCGCCTTCGACATCCATGAGGTCAGCCTCGATGATGCCGTCCGCCACAAACTGACTGACATATTCGGCTAGAGATGACTGAGGAGTGATGGGGTAAACGGCAACCATGTCCACACGGGCACGCGACACACCCCAGGCCGCGGCTTCGTTCCCATCACAGACTATTGCCTTGGGCATGACCTAATCCTCTTCTTCTACGACCATCGTGATGGCCCGGTGGGGGCATTCATGGGCGCAAATACCGCAGCCCTTGCAGATTTCCAGATTGGCCTCGAACCAAGTTTTTTTCTCGGTAATGCATTGGGTGGGACAATTGACCCAGCACGTAGCGCATTTGACGCAGCGCCGCCTGTCCACCACCGGTCTCTCGGCCCGCCAGTCACCGGTTCGAAGCTCAGACAACGTCGTCGCGATCGGGCACAGGTTGTCGGGGATAGCAGAGGCGTCGAAAGGCTTCTTGGCTTGCTTTCTCATACTTCTGTCCCCCTATCCAGATCGTGAACCGTTGTCTCCTCGAAGCCGCGTTCGATCGCGATCAGATTCAAGTCAAGATTCGCGTCCCGGAAATCGACCGATTCCATACCGCGGACAAGGGAGGCCTTTGAAACCATCCCGGTGGTCCTGGCAAAGCTGCCGAGCATGATAGAGTTGGTGATCGGCCTGCCGAAGATATCCAGAGCAAGACTAAACGCATCGCAGAGACCCACCCGGCTCAAATCCTCAGGCAAGGCCAGCCGGGCCAAATCCTTCTTGGTAGCTTGGACCAAAACACCGTGCGGCATCAGTCCCTGGAAGATGTTCACGGAACGGGGCAGCGTCGAATCCAGGCAAATAATGCAGTTAGGATGGTAGATGTTGGTTATCTTACGGATTGCCCGGTCGTCGAAGCGAAGAAAAGCGGTCACCGGCGCCCCCCGACGTTCGAAACCAAAGCTGGGAATAGATTTAGCATGCTTGCCCTCCTCGACGAGGGCTTTCGCAAGAATTTTCGAGGCAAGCACAGCTCCCTGCCCGCCCCGGCCATGAATGCGTATCTCGTACATTATCTATTCTCCAAGAACAGTTATTCTTAGCTAGAGCCCACACAACGTGCCGCCGGGCCATATCCCCCTACATGTTCGCAATCCCAAGATCCTATAAGCTGAGCCTCATCCGGCGCAAAAATGAGACAAATGGCCATGCCGGCAAGGTACGGATAGATCCCGTCGTAAACCGTGGTGACGGATACCTTGCGAACTGCTGCCATGACAAAACCGTTGGTGGCCATTGGCGGCAGAATGGCCCCTGCTGGGGAGAAACGAGCACGAGACACGAATGTTACAATCGCTGATAATTTCGTCATCGTCTCCCAATCCGGTTTCCTCTGAGGGCTTCGTTTTCGATAGAAATGGTACTTGTGCGATACGCCGCAGGGCGACGACTGAACTCAGGGACCGGCAGGATGCCCGTCCTGGCAGAGAAGCCCTCAGAAGATTACAGATAATCGCTACGGATTCTGTTTGAGCCATTCCTGGCAGAACTTCAGCGCCTCTTCGCCCGGCAGGTTTTTTGCCTTCGTCGCTTGGACGTACTCGTCCAGCACCGACTTGACTGCAACAGCCCAGCGCGCGTCTTCTTCTTTGGAAAGTGAGACTATTTTGTTGCCTCTGGAGAGGGCATATTCCCTGCCCTCCTTGTCAACTGCATCCCATACCTCACCATGCTTGACAATCCATTCCTTGTTTATCTTCTCGATGGTCGCTTGCACGTCCTTGGGCAACGAGTCCCACTTCTTCCTGTTCATGGCAACGAAGAAAAGGAGACCATTAGCGGAGCCATAGTCCTGGGTGGTGGATGAGACGACTTCAGCGAGTTTCCACCCTTTGAGCGCTTCAATGGGAGCGACAAAACCTTCCGCTACGCCTTTGTTCACCGCATCGTACGTTTCGGTCATCGGCATAGCCACCGGGGTCGCCCCCAGTGCGGCCACAACCCTCGCGGTCGTTCCTGTGCCCCGGATCTTCATCCCTTTCAAATCGTCCAACTTCTCAACAGGCTTCTTGGTGTTCACAAAGCCCGGTCCGTGACTGTGCATGTACATCACCTTCACGTCGTCAAATTCTTTGGGCTTGAACTTCTCGAAATAGGCATTGGCAAGTCCAGTGGCCTGCTTGCCGCTCCTATACCCCAGCGGCTGGTCGATCACCTCGCTGAGCGGGAAGCGGCCTTTCGTGTAGCTGGCCACGGACATGCCTACATCGGATATGCCCTTGACCACACCGTCGTAGCATTGATCTGCCGGTGTCAGCGTGGCTCCGGGAAATACCTGGATCTTGACCGCACCGTTGGTTCTCTTTTCGATCTCTTTACACCATTCAGTCGCCAGGACCGTTACGGCGTGGCGGGCCGGAAAAAAAATGGAGTAAGCCATTTCGACAGTCTTGGCGTCCCCCGGCACCGCAGTCATGGCAATGAACAGGCATGCCAACAGGCACCCAAGCATTAGACCCGACAGACTCTTCGTAGCCATTTTCAACCTCCTCCTTTGTTGGTCCACGGAAAAGGCCCCATTGAACGGACCTCCTATGCGCCCAATCGCCAGTCAAGAAGCAGGTCGGCAAGCACGGGAAAAGCTTTACCTGCGATGATCACGTCGACCTTTCATGCCCATCGCGCGGTCGTAGGGTCAACCCGGAGAAGTACCGAGTGCGATTTCGGGCGTCACAGCACTAAGTGTGATATGTCCCCTCACCCCTCAGCGTTCTCGCCTTCCAGTGCCAGTTTTTCCGTGATGATCCCCCTGAGCCCCTTCTTGTCGATTTTGCCAACGTTGGTCATGGGAAAGGTTTCAACGATTTCCAGCCGCTCGGGAAGCTTGAAGATCGTAATGTTTCTCTCATCTCTCAGGAATGTCAGAAGCGCCGGAAGCGTAAGCGTTTTGCCTGGTTTTGCCATGACAAAGGCGCAGCCCTTTTCGCCCAGCACCCGGTCGGGCATGGCCACAAGTGCGCAGTTTTCGACGTCGGGATGCGCGAGAATATGGTTTTCCACTTCTTCGGCGTTAATCTTTTCCGCGCCCCGGTTAATGGTATCCTTGATCCTTCCCTCTACCGAGAGATATCGCCCTCTATACATCTTCACCACGTCGCCGGTGCGATAGAAGCCGTCGGCGGTGAATGCCTTCTTGTTGTATTCCGGGGAGTTGTAGTAGCCTCTGATCGTTAGTGGCCCGCGCACGAGCAGCTCGCCCGGCTCCCCGTAAGGCACGTCCTTTTCGTTTTCATCAACGACGCGGACCTCGTCGTCGTCGAACATCGGCGCGCCCTGAGTGTTGAGCAGTATATCTTGCCCGTCGCCGATGCGGCTCCAGAAGCCCATGCCTTCGCCCATTCCCAGGTTTTGAAAATATTCGCAGCCCAGAACGGGGCCGATCTTCTTGGCAACCTCCGCATTGAGCCTCGCACCGCCTGCTATGACATAGCGGAGGGACGACAGGTCATAGTCGGGCAACTGCGGGAACTCCATCCACCGTATGAGCAAGGCTGGCGGCGTCGGCATGAGCGTGATCTTTTCCTTTTGGATTGCATCCAGGACGGTCTCCGTTTTCGGAGTCGGGATAAGGACCACCTTGGCCCCTCTGCATAGGCCGCCCAGAAGACCGGGGCAGGCCAGGGCGAAGTTGTGGCCTCCAGGGATGGCGATGCCGACGACCGATTCTTCGGTGACGGCGCAGATATCGCCGATCGCTCTGAAATTGAGGCTGTAGTCGTTATGCGTCCTTGGGATGATCTTGGGCACGCCAGTCGTACCGCCGGAGAGCTGGAAAAGCCCCGGTTGTAGAGGGTCAGGACGGTAGTCTGCCAGCAGACTTGCCGGCATGCGCTCTTCGATCCTGTCCTCCAGGAGCGCGGATATGGATATGAAACTATCTTCAACAGGCTCGCCGGAGACGAATTGGAGCGTCATTTCCGGGGCCTTCTTCCGCACCTCACGGGACAAGGCTTGATGGGAATAATCCTTGTACTGCGCGGGCATAACATGTGCCCTGGCAGCGGTGAACTGGGCAAAAAATGTTATCTCTGCGTTCCTGTGGGCCGGCAGCGCCATGATCGGTATCGCCCCGATCTTGACCGCGGCGTAGAAACAGTACGCGAATTCCAACTCGTTGGGCAATTGGAGGATGACGCGGTCATAGGTCCGAAGCCCCTTGTCGATAAAGTGGAGCGCCAGCCTTGTCGCGCGCTCGCCAAGCTCCCGGTAGGTCACGTACCGGCCTTCGCAAGCAAGCGCGATCTTGTCGCCGTATCTTATGACGGCCCCGTCCAATTCTTCCCCGATGGTTTTGTCGACCCAGAGGCCCTTCTCTCTGTATCTGCGGACAAACGCGTCAGGATACGGAACAAAACCTTCAAGCATAGCACCCACCTCGCTTATGTTTGGTGCTTTCTATGCAGTGGTCTTCGTTTTCATCGCCTCCGCGGCTGCCATCACGGCATCAACGATCTGCTGGTAGCCTGTACAGCGACACAGGTTCCCCGAGATTGCCTTGCGCACATCCGCACTCGTCGGTTCCGGATTTTCATCAAGCAGGGCCTTGGCCGTCAGCACCATGCCTGACGTGCAGAAGCCACACTGGATCGCTGCATGTTTCACAAAGGCTTCCTGCACTGGGTGAAGAGTCACTCCATCGGCAAGGCCTTCTATTGTGGTAATTTCCTTGCCCTGGGCAGCAACGGCGAGGACGAGGCAGGACGCCACGGGCTTGCCGTCCATCAAGACCGTGCACGCGCCGCACTCCCCTTCGTTGCACGATTTCTTTGTCCCGGTGAATCCTAGTGTGTCTCTAAGGACCTCTACGAGTGTCCGGTGTGTCTCCACGTTTACGTGGTAATTGGTGCCGTTAACTCTAAGTACGATATCCTGTTTCATTTCGCCTCCATCAGCCCGTAATTCTCCTCGCAGCCTCTTTGAGGGCCCTTGCCATCAGCACTTCCACCATGCTGCACCGGTATTCGAGTGATGCCCGCAGATCGCTAATAGGCCGGCATTGCGTGCCGGAGATCTGTGCCGCTTCGGTGACGACAGTCTCATCAATGGCCTTGTTTACAAGGTGAGCCTCCACCTCAGGCGCCCTGATCGGAGTGGGGGCCACGGCGCCAAGGCCGACGCGGGCCTGCGTGCAGAGCTTCCTATCGGAATCAAGTGTCAGGCAGGCTGCAACACCGACCAAGGCCAGGTCCATCGCGTGTCTTCGCATGAGCTTCAGATAGCAGCCTGAAGAGGCGGGGTCCGGTTTCGGGATTTCAATCTCAGTCATGATCTCCTGGGTCTGGCGGACCGATCGTTTCGGCCCGATGAAAAATTCCTCCACGGGCACGGTCCGTTCTCCTTGCGGTCCCACAAGTTTTACCGATGCGTTGAGCGCGATAAGCGGAGGAGCAGTATCGGCAGAAGGTATGGCACTACAGAGATTGCCGCCGATCGTGGCAAGATTACGTACCTGGATCGATGCCATTACATCTACTGCATCCTTGAGCGGGACATATTGTTTACTGATAATCTCGGAACGCTCAATCTCCGCGAGTGTTGTCAGTGCGCCTATACGTACGCCGAAGTTGTCCGATGTAATGCCCTGCAGTTCGGCTACACCTTTCAGATTGATCAGATGTTCCGGTACCGCTTCCCTTCTTTTCATGGCAATCAGCAGGTCTGTCCCACCGGCAACGTACCTCGCCGTGTCGCGGAACTTCGCCATAAGGGCCAACGCCTCTCCTACGGATGCAGGGGCATGATATTCGAATGCGGGTAGTCTTCTAATAAACATCACTTTCCCTCTTTTGCCTTGAGCGCGGTGAGTATCTTTTCGGCTGTAATGGGCAGGTCTTTGATTCTCACACCGACAGCGTCATAGATCCCGTTGGCTATGGCAGCTAGGGTCGAACAAGAACTCGCTTCTCCTGCGCCCTTTGCTCCGAAAGGACCGTAGGGATCGTGCGTGTGTATGTGCTCCACGTGGAATTCCGGGGCGTCCATTGCAGTGGGTTGCTTGTAATCGCGCCAGGTATGGTTGAGAGGAATACCCTTTTCGTTGTAGAGAGCCTCCTCCCACAGCGCGTGGCCCGACATGTGTGCGCTGCCGCCGTTTACCTGTCCTTCAAGCATGGCCGGATTGATAGGCTGGCCTGCGTCATCGCCGTGAACCGCCCTGATGAGGTCCACCTTGCCCGTTTCTCTGTCCACCGCCACCTCCATAGCCGTGGCGATGAAGTCGAGACCATGAACGAGGTTTCCCGTGCCTGTCTTCCAGTCGACGATGTCGATGTCGAGCGCGGCCCAGGTACCTCGTCCGTACAGAGGCGCGCCTTTCTCGTAGTACGCTTTCCGGACGGCAAGGAGCCAGTCGATTCCTCGCTCTGGCTCGTCTCGTACAAAGACGCGGCTGTCGGCAAACTCGATCTTCTCGGGCTTTGCATTCAGGCTCGGAGCGACTATTTCTGCAAGTTGCCTCTTCAGGTCCCGGGCGGCGGCAATGGTTGCATTGCCGTCCCAGTACGTGGCACGATCTCCGAACATGCCGGAATCGAAGATCGTTGTGTCTGAATCACTTACACCCTGGAGAATATCTTCAAATGGCAAGCCAAGCTCCTCGGCCGCCATCTGGCAAAAAACGGTATTCGAACCCTGTCCGATCTCCGTTGCACCCTGAGTGACGATCACCCGGCCGTCTTCAAGGAGCTTCAGCATCACAGCCGAGCCAAAATGCCCGCCAAGTCTGGGGCCTGAGGGGTGCGAAGCGCAACTGAAGCCGATGCCTCGGCCTTCAGGTCTTGATTTCCTCGATTCTTTCCAGCCTATCTTTTGAGCCGACCTCTCAATGCATTCAGGGAGGCCCGAGACATCGACCTTGATACCGTTCGCGCACGTCCAGTCGTTCGTGACTGCGTTGATTGCACGCAAATCCACCGGGTCAACGCCGATATCCTCACCGACCATGTGAAGCAGAGAATCAATGCAAAATTGAGCGAGGACGATCTCCTGTCCCCGTACCGTCCCGCAGGGAGCCCTGTTGGAGTAAACGAGCTTTCCGTGATACTCGACGGCCGGTATCTTGTACGGGATGTTGAGGAACGCCCCGAAGTAATAGATATTAAAAGGGCCTATTCCTGAAATGGGGCCGCCTTCGAGAATGTTTTCCGCCCGTAGGGCTGTGATCGCGCCGTTCTTCTTGACGCCGATTGTCAACTTGGCGTCCATGGCGTTCCGCTGCCGGTATGCGGCCAGTACTTCGTCATTATTGAGGACTATCTTTACCGGTTTGCCGGTGATCTGGGCCAACTTGACCGATGCAAAATCGACGTCAAATGGATCATGTTTTCCCGAGAATGCACCACCAACAAAGGGGTTTACGATCCTCATCTTGGAAATAGGGATGTCCAGCGCTCTGCACATGTGCCGCCAGGTTATATAGGGGCTCTGCTTCGAACCTTGCAGCAGCACCCGGCCGGTGGCATCAACCTCGGCGAGGCAGGCGTGAGGCTCGATGAAACCGACCGTGACGCGCTGAGAGCTAAATGTCTCCTCCCTTACGTACTCCGCTTCCTTGAATCCCTTTTCGACATCGCCGAATACAAAATCGGTGAAATAGGCAATATTGCTGTTCTTGAACTCGTTCACGAGAGGAGCGCCTGGAGCGAGGGCGTCCTGGGCGGTCAGGACAACCGGAAGCTCCTCGTAGTCAACCTTTATCAAGTCAAGTGCTGCCTCCGCCGTATCCTCATCAATGGCAGCTACTGCCGCTACACTCTCCCCATAATGGTGCACCTTGGTAATAGGCATGGGGAGCTGGTCCCGTATGTCGGGTCTTGTACCAAAAGGTATTCCAGGAAAATCCTTGCCTGTCACGACGGCCATAACACCGGGTAACGCGCGGGCTTTGCTTGCATCGATGTTGAGTATCTTTGCGTGGGCCAGGGGACTTCTCAAGAACTTCCCGTGCAGCATGCCCGGTGCCACGAGATCAGCCGCGTACCGCGCAGAGCCCGTGACTTTCACTCGAGCGTCCGTCCTCTCCACAGACTTGCCGACTACTCTGTACGTCTTCATACGCTAACCTCTTCCCGAATTATCCTATCTTCAGTCTAACCGCCGCAAATCAGCGACAGCTTGATCGTCACGCGGTCACCATCTTGCAAAGACGTCTTGATACCGTTGGGCAGAGCGGCGTAGGAGCACCCGTTCACTTCGACTGCCCACCACTCGTCGAGGCCCGTTCCATCTCGGGTCAGGAAATGCATCGTATTGGAGGAACGAGCGGAAATTTCTTGAAGGAGCTCCACCAAAGTGACGTGAGATCGGTCGAAGTCGATGCTCGCGAGGTCTCTGTCCCCGAGAAGCAAGAAATTCGATTCGAGCTGTATAATCATTGCATCACCGCTTTTTTCCCCATTTCCGCACTGTGCTCGACTCGGTTTCAAAGCCCAACTCTCTGGAAAGCCTTCTTGCCGCCTCTCGGAGTTTCGGCTCGATAATGGCCTTGTGCTCGTCATCGAAGCGAGCAGCTTCCAGGGTGGCCACGATCGCACCCGCAGCCACGCCGTGAATATCGAACACAGGCGCGGAGATCCCGCAGATGCCGTGGTGATATTCCTGCAAGCCGTAGGCGAGCCCGCTCGAGCGTATCAGCTCCAGCTCGCGCCTTAACACGTCCGCGTCGGTGATGGTGGCTTGGGTTATCGGGGAAAGGGCGACCCGATCGAGATACGCCGAGATCTCCTCTTCTCCCATGAAGGCGAGAATGCATTTTCCGGGTGACGTTGCGTAGATGGGAGCGAGATCGCCCGCCGCAACGGAATACCTGACCGGCCTCGACGATTCTTCCTTGTAGAAGAAGAGGATCTGGTCCCCTCTTTTGACGGCGATCTCGGCATCCTCATTTATCTCGCTCACGAGGTTTCGAACGATGGGGCGTCCAATTTGTACGATGTCCAAACTGTTAAGATAGTGGCCGGTGAGGACAAGAAGTTCCGGGCCGAGCAGGTACAGCTTGCTCTGAGAGTCGAAGGCCAGATAGCCACGTTCTACAAGATTGGAAAGGAGGGAGGACAGGCTGGCCTTCGGAATCCCGAGCATTCTTGAAAGCTCTCCATGGGTCCGTCCGGCGTTTGTGGCGCCCACTGCCTCTAGTATCTGGAGGACCCTGTCCGCGGATTTAACGATTGGCACTGTCCCAGCTCCCACATGTTATGACATATGACCACAGTTGCTATCGGTCATCAGCCATCGAATGACCATATGCTCTCTGGTCCCGGATGTTCCCATATGTGAACTGTGATCGTATATATGAACATATCGCATTTTGAGAGGCTTGTCAAGCACAATTTCGAGAGTCCGGTTAACCTTCACTTAGGCGCGGGGAGAAATAGGAGCACGAGTGAGCGATTCCTTGCAACGGCACTGTGGGTCTGCACTGTCGAGCAGTCTTTTTGGTCTCCCGATGGGTGATTTCGATGCGCCAGCGGTGGCTGAACCTTCCGATTGTCTCCTCGTTGGAAGCAATGGTGTCCGTGTCGAAGAAAACCGTATCAGGGTATCCGCCGCAAAGGTCTCCGACCATCACGATGGACAATGGTTCATTCCCGGCAATCTTGTACCAGATCGCCTGATACCAATGCGCAGTCCAATCTGTGAGGCGGCCGTATGCCTCCTCCGCTTCGGACGGCAGGCCTGACTTCGCTTCGGAGCCATACCGGTCGTCCGCCAATATCACCTCTTTGAAAGCGTATTGGCATCAAACCTGTGCGCCGACACAATGGTCTCCTGGGCGCAGATGTTGGTCCAGATCCATCCCCACCAGGATTGCGCGTTACTGAAGATCGCTTTCGAACAAGGCAAGCGCTCCAGGGATCCACGGAGCGCCTGCGAATGTACTATTGCTCTATAGGGATTCTCGGGTGTTTTCACGGAATGGGATCGCACTGCTGGACAAGTCAGTCCCGCGCAACGCGGGACACCCAGAAGGCAATCCGTGATTACTTTCGAGAACCGATATAGCCGGAATTCTCGGTGTACATCACGGTCGTGGCTTGGGGTGACGATCCACCGAGTCGAGATGGGGCGGCTTCAATGTTTGTCAGGATCAATGCCTCTTACAATCCAGTCAACAGCCACCCGCTCACAATCAGAAACCGAACTGGCATCAATTTGGCGTGTGGTGTCCGAAATGCCGGCTTCCTTTGCCAATCTTTTGAATTGCATGGCGGTGACGGCATCATCTACGATATATGCCGATCTCCCCAAACCGGCCTGCCTCGATCGTACCATGTTGCGCTTCATTAGCTCGGACGCCTCTCGCGGAAGCGCATACATGCCCCTCATATCGACAAGAAAGCTAAAACCCTTATTCAGTCTCGTCAACCGGCCTACTTCCTGAGCGCAACGTCGAAGCTCATCCTTCTGTACGAAGCCCTGGTAAATGAATTTGATCCCATACTCCGTCTCATGCCACTCGTACATTGAAGTCCTCCATGAATGAGCAATACATCTCTTCTGAGCGGGCTCCATCCTTCAGTGGTCGGTAGACGTAAACGTCCCAATTCGCAAGGCGATAGCGGGCTTTGACCGTGCTCCCCGTTTCCGGCAGTGTTCGACGGTGATTAATGGGGAGCCCGGTGGCCTCGAACACCCGCCTGTGTACCAGAGGGGCATCCAGCCACCGGGCGACACCTTAGAAATTGACGTTTAACGTAAGGTTGACTGCTATGACAGGATCGATCGTTCTCTTAGGATTGACTCCCCAGCCCGACCCTATGGCGTTGCCGGTCGTTGGCAGAGGGGCGATAAAACCGGGAGGGATTAGCCCACCAAGTTGCCCGGCTACATCGGCAGCGGTTAACAGGTTTTTGTCCACGCACGCGTATTTGAACCAATTGCCAGGTTGCCAATAAGCAAACAAGAAATGGGTAGTAAAATTCTCGAGGAGTTTCCAGTCAAACCCTGCATCAATCTCGTAGCCGAGGTTATTGTTTGGAATCGAAGGCGCTTGGGTGATATTGGGCCACGCTATCGTTAGCGGAGACAGTGTTGTGCCTGCTTCCGTGACAAAGGGCAGACCCAATTGGTCGACAACACCGTACACGCCCACGCTCGAACTTGGTGTGGGCACAAGGCTTCCCCAGCCCCATCCATGCGACAACCTGTTCGCATAGAAACCGGTCACGAATACATTCAAGTTCGACGCAACTGCGTGGTCCAGCCGGACACCGTAGCTCTCCGCGTCTGTCATCAAACCTTCGCCGCTGGAATTGACCGCATTCAACCCACCGCCGTACTGGTACGACATCAAGAAACTGTACGGCTTGAACACACTGCTGTTTCCGAGGAAGAGGCCTCCTGCTACGTTCTCCCAAGACTGATGGTTCGTCCAAATGCCATGCCTGCGATCGGGCCCCGGGACCCACGCGTAGAGCAGGCTCAACTTAGACGGGCCCCAATAGGTCCCGAATTCTGCCATGTATTTCCATACCTCGACATCATGCTGCGCCATCGGGTCCCCCTGACCGGCAAAGACGGCCGGTTCCGGCAGCAGCCCCGCGCCTGTTGGGACCCCATTTTGCGTCACTGGAGGCTGGTTGTTTCTATGTGCCCTTATCCACGCAAGCTCAGTGTTGAAGAAGAACCGCCCATTGTTGTATTTCACGAACACCGATCCGTCATCGACAGTCAAATCGGAAGTGAACGTCTGTGCCCGCGTGTCGGCGATTGTCGGCGCAACTGCCGGCCCAAACACGCTGCCGGCCTGCGGCCCCTGGTGTGAGGTGAAGCGATCGTAGAGTATCCCGAACGAAAGAGGACCTGATTCATACGTGAGGAACACACTGCCGTTAGTGAGTCTAATCCCGTCCTTGTCCCACTGTTTTGGGTAACGGGAGAAGATGTGAGCGTTGGCAACGGTGAACCCGGTCGCCAAGTCGTTCGCGAAGTTTGCTGGCCGGGCGGGAAACCAGTCGATACCGAAACGGAACGGCCCGAACGGGGCAACGAGTAGAAGGGATTGCCGGTCGGCGTTGTCTCCGGAGTACTGAAGGCCAAGACCCCACGGGGCTTGACGCTTTCCATAGACCACGATTCCCCAAGGCGTCACAGCCGAAACCCATAGCTGAGACCACTGACCGTCGGCAAAGGTATGGTGAGCACCATAAGAAAAATCCGAAGTGATTGCCACCGGATACGAATTGATGACGAATCCTCCCGGCTCGATTCGATTGAGGCTTTCACGGTTGCCTATCTGGTACTCGGCCCTGATTCGAATAACAGGGTTCACCCTGAATTCAGGGTGGAACCACATTCTCATGTAGTTAATGCTCGCATCCTGACCGGTAACCAAACCGAACTGTTGCCCGTTCAGCCACCGTGCGCCGGCCCAGAAGTTCATTGCCGTGTAATTGGGGACGGCAGGCCCAAAGCCGGCAGGAGCAGGAGTATCGAAGGTGCCAAAAAAGCCACTCCTGCCGCTCTGGTCAAAGTACTGGTACGTCCACTCGTGCTCGGCTTCGAAATTGAATTCCCACGCATGGACCAAGCCGTCGCCAGCCATTGCCAGCAACCCGGCCAACAGGACCATAAACATCAAGGTTTTCTTCATGGCATCCTCCCAATCCAATAGATTTCTCACAATGACGCCTTACGGCAGTCAACATCCATTCAGTGGGCCATCGGCAGCCTTGAGCGCTTGCCCAACACCTTGCGACAAGCGTCTCACGGACGTCGCCAAGGGTTTCTGAAATGTCATGTACGAATTCCATAATTGTGACTCTATGGTGGTGATCGGTATTTCTTTGTTTACGGCAGCCGGGCTGGCAGGGCCTCCCCCGTTTGCCTCTTCTGAGGCGAGACGTCTTTGAAAGTCTCCGTGCTACTCGTCCTGGTGTCGACCGGTCCGCGAAGGAACCCGGCTTGGAAGAGTTCTGCCCAGAGAGAGAAAAGATTGGGCAGAAGGTCTACGCACATTCTATTATGACTGGGGGTCAGTCATATCTGGGTAGCACATGGCAAGTTGTCTGTCAAGTTCTTTTTGGGAGAGGCCGCGGCTAAACGCCACAGAAAAGGGTAAAGCCACGCCAAAACCCTATTCGGCAGGCTAATTATTGGACATTGGTTGCGTCTGGCCGGCTTTTTGGCTCTTTCTGTTTTCGACGCGTTTTCGGCTTGCCCAATAGAAACTCCCCGAAAAGGCAGCCGAGATCCTTGAACAGAGATCCCCGGAAGACTACCGGCCCGTTGCTCTCATGCCACAGGATGAAGTGCGATCTGGGCGAATTAACGAGCATCGACCTTGCTGGGCGCTCAAAGGTATCAGTCCCAGGGCGCCCAGGCAGATCGTGCGCGCATTCGTATACGTGTACACGGCAGTGCGCATGGCCCTCGGAAAGATGACCTCACCGATATTGCCATGCGCCGACACAGCGATGATGAGCCTGACGTCGGCTCAGGTTGTGGAAGCTTTCAACGATTACTTTGTCATCATGCTCGTTGACCAGGCCGGATGGCACAGGGCAAAGATTGATTACTTTGTCCTCCGGAATCGCCCATTTCACCATTTCCGATAGGGAAAATGCTCGTTCGGGAGCTTCCCTCCCGACATGTAGGTCTCGATGACGTTCCCCTTCGTGATGGGTAGCAGTACATGGGACGGGTAATCGGCATTGTGGTAAACCGTGACTCGCGACGAACTCTGCCGCCATATATGCCCTACACTGTGGCCTTCAAGTGAGGATACCGGATCTTCATCGTCAACGCACTTGATCCTTATGCCCATCCTGTGACCCGGCTTAAACTCTATCCCATAGGGCCTGACCTCGATGTTGAACTCGTAGATCTCACCAGGGGTAAGAGGCTCTCGCTCAACGTGCAGGTGGCACGGCTGCCAGGGCTCGGACTTCTCCGGGTCTGTCCGCCTGTGTGAACCCCTGAGCCAGCCTCGCGTAAGAAGCGTTTCCTTGCCAGTAGGGTCGATATCAAGGAAGCTGACGAACCAGAGAACCTCAGTATCTGTGCTGCTGGCATAAAGGTTCAAAACCATCGGCCCGATTACCTCTGTGGTTTCTATTAGGGGAGGAGAGGTGAAAGTGAGGCCGCCCCGGTTAAAGTGGGAGTCTTCAAAGGTGGAGAAGCCTTCGTTAGGCCAGAACTCGTGCTCACTTAAAAGACCATTGGCGTGAAGGTAGAAAGGTGTCCATCGTGTATCTGGCAAAGGCCACTCAGTGCTCGTCTTCCATTCTCCTGTGTTGACAACAAAAATCTTTATCGGGTCTCCTTCCATAATCCCATTTTCGATGCCTTTGAGCCAATAATCAAACCAGCGCATCGACTCATAACCGTATTGGTAAACAGGCCTATCCACATAGAGAGGTGGGCCGATAGTCATCTTTTTCGGCCCCGTCCAGTTCTTCCAACTCTTGAAGGCGCCGGGCAAGTGAAGCCCATAGATGCCCCAGCAGGCTCCGAGATACGCGGGTATCTCTGTAGAAGAGTAGTCTGTGCTTTGCATTCTCCAGAAGTCGTTGTCCAGGTAACAGAGGTAGTTGTCTACGGGACCCATGCCTGTTCGTAAAGTCTCGGCAATATAAGGCACGGTCGTAAGATCTTTGTCCTGAAGGGCACTGGCTATAGCATCTTTGAATTTCTCCTCGCCATAGACATGATGGTACCATGAATCCCCTCCGAATCGCGGGTTGTCCACGATATCCGCCCACCCCTGCAAAAAGGCGTGGTTGAGGATACCGCCGTGATAGATGACGTCCCGGTACTGGTCGGAAGCTGCAAAAGGTGCGAATATGGCCTTGAGGTGCGGCGGCTTGAGGTGAACCACGCGCTGGGCGGCCATAGCGAACCAGGATACCCCGAACATTCCGACATTGCCATCGCACCACGGCTGGGATGCTGCCCACTCGATAAGTTCATACACATCCTGGTCTGCCCGAGGATTGAACATCTGGAATATCCCGCCAGATCTCCCTGTTCCTCGCACGTTTCCGACCACCTGCACATAACCTCTCCTAACATAGAAGTTGGGGTCTCCTGCCTCTATCCCACCGGAGGCGATGCACATTCCGGCCGGATGGATAGGGGCAGTCTGAAGCTCATTATCATAGGGATGGACACCGAGCAGCGCTGGAAACTTGCCCGGGCTATCAGGTCTGAATATGTTCGCGTCAATCGTGATACCGTCGCTCATGGTTATTGCGACGTGACGTTGCACCGTGATACCATACTGCCGTTCCGAGACTCTCCATTTCTTGGCTATCATCTCCTACCTCCCTCTCGATTTGGTTGTTTTGCTGTCACACCTGCCTTCTTTTGAGACAGAAAATTAGGATCAGCCCGACAAGCGATGCGAAAGAGATCATCGCTATGGCCCCGTAGAAGCTCCCGGATTTTGAAATCTTCAGTCCTCCCACAGTGAGCCCCAGAGCGCCTCCGAAAGTGCCGAATCCAAACCACCAGCCTATCATTCTCCCCACGATGCTCGGTGGGTAATTTGTGGCGATGAAAGCTGACAACGAGGGGGCCCCAAAGGAAATTCCCCACCCTGCAAGCATCAGGCAGACGACCAGTAGGCCAAAATTCTGATAGACCGATGGCACAAGAATAAGGTATGTAAATGCCCCTGTCACAACGAACCCCACAGCAACCGCAATGCGATGATCCCCCTTGGCCAATTTGTCGAAGAATAATCCACCGATGAGTGGACCGATAATCCCCACGGCCGTAAGGGCTGTCGACAACTGCCCGGCCGTCACACCGGACAAACCAAGTCCCATGGGAGCTTCCGCGGACAAATAGGCAGGCACCAGATTGAAAAGACAATACATGCACCAAGAGTTTGCCGCCACGGTGAGTGACCCTACCCATGTCATGGGAAACGTGAGAGCTTGCAGAAACCCTACTCTTTGCTTCTGTGAAGGCGATTCGCTTTTCGCAGACGGCTGTTCAGGGGACGCGGGAACGGGGGGAGTCTGTCTGGTAAAAAGCAATGCCAATACGATTCCGATCCACCCGAAGATGGAGAGGACAGCCACGGTGGTCTGCCAACTACCCGTAGAAGCGAGTACAACCGGTGAGGCGATTACTCCGATAGTGGAACCGAGCCCGATGCAACCAAAGAGGATACCCCCGGCTAGTCCCCGTTCATTGGGCGGAAACCACAAAGCGACGATGGGGCCGACAGTCCCCAACACGAATCCTATGGAAGCGCCTTGAATAAGTCTGAGCAGGAAGACGACTTGAAAGGTCTTGCCCACAAACGGCATCAGAACCGCTGGCATTGAAACACAAAGCAGGCCGAGGACCAGGGCCGTTGCGATCCCGAACTTGTCGCAGACAACCCCACCCAGGATCAAGGCGAAGGCTACTGCAAGTACAAAACCCATCATCAGACCGGTTGCTTGCCCCATGTCAACACTGAGGTCCTTGGCCACGAAGCTCAAAATCGGGGCGTAGACGATCATGTTGACATACGTGGAGAGAATGGCGACGCCTGCCGCCAGAGCAACGAGCCAACGCTGGTTCGAATAAACTACTTTGCTGGTCATGAGACATCCTCACCGTTATCTTGGTCGAAAGGGCTCGGACCGTAGGACGTACCTACAGATTAGAAATAGGACAGCGACCCCGCGTCTCGCGCGGGGTTCGCTTCGCTCACCACATTCTACGGGAAGCCGGCGCCCGCAATGGCCCGCAACGCAGGATTTGATGAATCTGTGGTATGCGCTGAGGCGTATATCACCTTCGCCGCGAAAGGCGACCCCTATCTGCCAGGTCCCAGGTTCAGCTCTGCCGTTTAATCACTGAGAGCGGAACAAGAGATGTTCCTCGGATAGTGGTCAGACGCTCGGTGTAATCTCTCTCCGTGGCAGGGGGAGCCTTGCGTTCGGATTCCGGTTTACGTTGCAGCGATAGCGCTGTGCTCGGACAGGTGCTCACACAGAGCCCGCAGCCGATGCAGCGATCCAGATCGACTTCTGCCACCTCTGCTTCACCGACCTTTATTGCGTCCATCTGGCATCTATCCGAACAAGTGCCGCACGCAGCGCATGCCTCGGGATCGATTTTCACGAAATAATTACTCAATACCTTTTCTGCCGGCCGAGGATGGAGCTTGATGCTGCGCAGTACGCCGCAGCAATCTCCGCAACAGTTGCACATTCCGAAAACATCCTGGTCATTAGTCGGCTGCGGCACCAGACCCGCTTCTTCACATTTGTCGATTATTTCCAAGGCCTCATCGGTGGAAACGTATCGTCCCACACTTTTTTCTACAAGGTAGTGAGCAAAGAAGTCGAACCCAAAGCATGTCTCCAGCGGTTTGTCGCAACCTTGATCGATAAGCCCCCGTTGCACTCTGCAAATGCATTTCGCGACGGAAATTGTGTCCTTCTGTTTGATGATTTCTTTCACGTTCTCATAAGGTTCCACCGGGAAAGAATACTCTATCGATTTGTTTACCGGCACCGGCCGCAGAGGCGGATCCAAAGAAACACCTTTTCCGAATCCCTCGAGCAGGTACCTGTCGTAGAGTTCGGCCAATTCTCTATCCATGTCCTTGACCTGCATTTCGAACGAACCCACCACAAAGGGTACTGCCGCGTATTTGGCTCTTTCTCCTTCCTTCATCCTGAAGATCAATCCCTTTTCATACATCCGCTCAAGTAAGGCCGCTGTTTCCTCGGGCTGCTTTCCGTTACGCTGAGCCACTGTGGACACATCTTCGGGCAGGATACTGAGAGAGAGGAAGGTCAGGGCTTCCTCTTCGGTGAAGAGTTTTTGGAGTATTTTGAGCTCAACACCGGAGTCGGTTGAAGGGAATCCCACGGAATACTGATCCAGTTGTTCTCGCAGATCGTGGTACACTTTGGTGGTCATGGGCATCTCCTTTCACGAGGTTAAGCCTGGTTGCAGGTTAAAGATGGGAAAATCAGTTGGAATTGTTGCAGAATTTCCAGCAAGCTGCACGCCGACTTCGGTGCAGCGGGCTTTCCATTGCCAGTGTTGGAAGATTCTACAGCCAACTAATCACGTACGTGCAAGACTCATCTCCTTGTCTTCGACACGGTTGAGAGTCGTCATGTCTGACTACGACATCCCGGAGTTCAGGTGATTTGTACCTCCTGGCCAATCCTTCAATGACTCCTCGATCAAAAGCACACGGATAAGGAGTGCGACAGGTCATGGTGGCTTTCTGCAGCCCGTTTTGTATACCGAGAGACTCGTACCTATAGCTGCCCACTTCGCCGCCTCTATGGTTCATATGATAGCCCACGTCTAAGAGTTCCAGACTCTTCTGCAAGTCATCTATTCCGGGGGGAGGCACCGCATGCAGCACAATCTGCTCGCCGATGCGAAAAAGCATTTGCGCGGAAAAAGTGTCTGAGATTTGCTTCATAGCATCGAGAAAATGCTGAAGCGGGTAGAAGGTCTCGAGCTTCGGCTCCGATAATCCATGCTGTTCAAGTATAAGAAGCCCCGACGATTTGAATTCTGGTGGAAATCCGGCGAGAAAGGCCATCACAACTTCTCCCGCAACCTCTGCCTTGGACGAAAACGATTCGAATTCAGCCATTTGCTCGGGCCTCCTACATTCCGTCCGGATTCGCAAGAGGACTGCGTTAGCTGTTTCAATAGACCCCATATTCCATGACTGCTTCTACCATGGCAGCCAGGTTTTCTGGCTTTGTCTCGTCCGGAAGACCCACCGATCCGTCTATTATCAAGCCACCGGTATCTCCGAAGATCTCGATCAGCTGCTTAACATCATCCTTCACCTCCGATGGCGAGCCTGTAGCCAAGAGCGAGGCGGAAACGTTCCCCCAAAAACACATGGTGTCACCTAGAATCTCTTTGGCCTTTCTGCGGTCTACCGCCTCGAAATGGCCGGCTACTTTGCCTTTGGGGAGCTCTTTCAGGAACTCGAGCCGAGGAGTATAGTCGCCTTCAAACAGAGGGATGGGAGTAAGCCCCTCATCGATCAGGCCCAGAAGCAAAGCTTTCAGGCTCGGCCAGTAGAATCTGGCAAACTGATCGTTGGACATGAAGGCGGCACAACCCCAATGGAGGGGGAGAAAGACTCGGGAGCAGCCCGTAGCTCGAGCCGCCAGGACGCCCTTCTGGATTGTTGCAGGTATTAACATTTCGATGGTCTCAAGAAGTCTTTCCGGGGCACGGAACATGTCGGTCAGCACACCTCTCATGCCTCTCAGAAAATCCCCAACCCAATCGAAGGCAGTGATCATCATCCCACCGTACGGAAGAGGGTATCCCAACCCCCTCATCTCAGTTAAGTAGCCAAAAGTCGCCGCACCGAACCGACCAAACTCCTCCCCAAGCGCAACTAGCCGTTTGAGAAGGTCCAGGACCGGCGGCTCTGCAACCGCTGACGATAGTCCGAAAGCAAGGTCATACGAGGTGGACAGCCAGTGAATTGGGGGCAAGGGAACGGCTGCAAGCGGAGCAAGAGTTGACGAAATCTGCGGCCAGATGTTCCTAAGGGTGAAGCCGCTCGGGTCTGAGAGAAACTGTGTGTATTCTGTACCTTTCAGGGTTGCACCACCGGTATACTGAAACGGCTGGTCTTCTCTGAGCACACCCCCAGGCCACTTGAAATGACTAAGACCCAAGATGTCCAGGAATTTCGCCGGAGGAATTGTACCAAATGGAGACAAGGCCACATCCAGGTTAAGATCGAGGGTGACCTTCTTCATTGATTCGTAACGCTGCGCATAAAGCAGCATGGCGTCCTTGTTGGAGATGCCCGCGGCCAGTGTTGGATAGTAGTGCACCGCCAGGGGCGCCACCGGCACACGATCCGGCTTCCTTAATGCGATAGCGTCGGTTAGGCGTTTTTCTCTCTCCTGGAAAGCAGTCTCATTCAAGAGCTCCATGTTACCCTCCATCTCGCAAAGCGTTGATGATCTAAATCTGGGTCACTTCAGGCGCGGCGCATGATCGTTGGGTTCCTCGGCAGACATTTCGACACCTTATTCGATCCATCTTTTGCAGATATTGACTCCAGTTACTGCATCCGTAACCCATGCATCCGCCCCTGCGTATTTGCAGGCATGCTCGTCCACCTGACCTCCGCCAATGATAACCTTGACTTTGTCACGCACTCCGTTTTCTCTCAGGCTGTCCACCACTTGTTTCATGGATTCGTAAGAAAGCGTGAGCAACCCGCTCAACCCTACTATATCCGGTTGAAAATCATTGACCGCGTCGCAGAAGCGCTGAACCGGCACGTCAACACCGAGATCTCTGACTTCGAACCCGTTCAGTTCCATCAGCATGGCCACCATGTCCTTGCCGATGTCGTGAATGTCTCCTTCCACGGTTCCGAGAAGGAACTTGCCCAATTTGTCCCCATTCGAGGACTTGTCCTCGGCCATGAGAGGCTTCATCATTTCGGAAGCTTCTTTCATCATCTCTCCCGCCATGATTAGTTCGGGTACGAAATAGACACCCTCCTCGAAGCGCTTTCCCACGATGCCAAGAGCGTCCTTGTAGGCATCGATAATCTTGATGGGAGCAGCCCCTTCATCCAGATACTTCTGGGTGAGAGTTCTGGCGTCTTCCTCCAGCATTTCAGCTACTGCATTTACGAGGTCTTTCATTTCCTATCTCCTTCTGCTAAATGCGTCAGTGCCATGTTTGGCCTGAACATTCCTTCAGGATTGAGAAATTGGTCCGATCTTCGCTGTCCATACAGTTTTCCTGACTCTCCGTTACTCCGTCCGCTCGATAATCATTGCCATCGAATTACCGCCTCCTCCGCACAATGTCGCAAGACCTCTATTGAGTCCCCGCTTTTCCATCTCGTGGATAAGGGTGACGACAATTCTGCACCCCGTGTTACCAATGGGATGGCCCAGGGCAATGCCTCCACCGTTCACGTTCACTATCTCGCGGTTCAGCTTGAGTTCCCGTTCCACGGCGAGGCAGGGCGCGGCGAAGGCCTCATTCATCTCGATAAGCTCCATGTCCTCGATTCTGTAACCGGTTCTCTCCATGAGCTTGCGGACCGCAAAGATTGGCCCGACGCCCATAATGGTCGGATCTATTCCTACAGCAGCCGAGCCCACGATCTTCCAGCGCCTGGTAATACCAAGCTTGTCAGCGAGCTCTCTCGAGACGATCAGGGCTGCGGATGCGCCATCATTGAGACCGGAGGAGTTCCCTGCCGTGACGGTGCCGTTCTTCTTGAAGGCAGGCGGCAGCTTCGCGAGTTCCTCAAGCGTGGTCTCCGGACGGGGATGCTCATCTACCTCGAAGACCCTATCGGGTTTTCCTCGCTTCCCCGGAAATACGACGGGTTCGATCTCGTCGTTGAATCGCCGGGTCTCGAGCGCCTTCTTAGCCCGCATCTGGCTCGTATAGGCAAACTCGTCCTGGTCTTCCCTCGATATGTGGTAGACCTCCGCCACCTTTTCCGCCGTGTCTCCCATGACCATACCGGAGTACTGATCGAAGAGACCGTCCCACACTCCATCGGAGAGTTCCTGGTGGCGGAGCCTGAGTCCCCACCTGGCGCCTTTGATCGAGTAGGTGACGTTGCTCATGCTCTCCCCGCCGCCCGCAATAACAGCATCGGCTTCTCCACTGCGGATCGCCATCGAAGCGATTCGAATGGCCTCCATGGATGAAGGACATGCCCTGTTTATCTGGGCCGAAGGGACGCTTTGGGGTATCCCTGCCCTGAGTGAGGCGGTGCGGGCGATGCCGTTCTCGTCGCTTCGCTGCATGACCAGGCCCCAATAGACATCATCCAGCGTTTCCGCGGGAAAGTCGGCTCTCTTTAAGACCTCCTTCATCACAATCTGTGCAAGGTTAGTATGAGATGCATCGCGGAGGCCGCCCCCGAAATCACCTATCGCCGTACGTACTGCCGACACAATAAGCGGATCTCTCTTATCCATACCACTCTCCTCGATTAGTATTCAGCAAACGAAGCAAACAAGATTCGTATGCTCAGATGGAATCCGGCATTTCTCATTTTCGTGCAAACATGGTCTCGAGACGTGCTTTGAAAGAAGGCTCTGAAAATAGTGTGCAATTGGCCTCCTGCTCCTGTTTCAACTGTGCCTCCAAATCCGAAAATACCGCTTTGTTGGTAAGAGCCTTAAAATGTTTTATCGGCTCGACGGGAAGCTTCTTCACCTCCGCGATCATCTTCTCGAGCTCGTCTTCGAAGCCTTCCGATTCCAACACAAAATTAACGAGTCCAATCGATTTCGCCTCATCCATATTTACATTTCTCGCAAAGAGAAAGAGTTCATTTGATCTCTTTGTTCCGATAATTTTGGGGAGTAGTGTGCTGGCCGCCCCATCCACGGCAAGCCCCACTCTCCGGAAACCAAGGTTGATGTACGCGTTTTGAGCGGCAACCGAGAGGTCGCAGGCGAGAGATAAACCAACTGCCGCCCCAGCCACAGCGCCTTCGAGGACTGCAATCACAATCGCATTAAGGCTCCTAATCAGCATGATGCTCTTATTGAGTAGATCCATCCCGGCAGCAATCCTTTCTCTATCGCTAACCCTGAATTCGCCAAGGTCTCCGCCTGAACTGAAAGCCCCTCCGCTTCCGCGTATGATGACAACGGTACTTTTCTCTTCTTCAGCACGATGGAGGCTCCGGTAGAAGTCACTGAGTAGTTCGAAATTGAATGCGTTCCTCTTCTCCGGCCTATTGAAGGTAATGCGGTAGACACCATCATGCATTTCTTCTCTCACTGCACTCATTGGCCCTCCTTGATTCTCTCTTATCTAAAAGCTTCGCCAACAAAGCCTTTGCCTCTTCGGACGAGACCGGGGCCCGCGGTACCCGCCCCTATTACTGATGCTCCTTCATATAGGTAACATTGGCACCACTCGCCTGCATGGGATTCGGTGCGAGAAAATCCCCCCTGACCCCCCTTTATTAAGTGGGGAATAGGAGTCCCCCCCTTTCGTAAAGGGGGGACAGGGGGGATTTTGGATACTGCCAATGTCACTTGTTTGAAAGCGAACTGATATATCACATTCATATGCTTGTACAGCACAGCTCCTCCTCAGAACCGGTCAGCCCGGCCCACTTTTCCGATTCGATACAATCGCCCTCCCGGGTCAGCACGAGGGCTCCCACTCCATCCAAACTGTTTATCAGTCTCATTCCTTCATCCGGTCCTAGTATGTAGACCGAAGTCGCGAGGGCGTCCGCATCGGCCGCCTCGGGTGCAACAACGGTCGCTCTGAGTATGGAATCAGCCGCTCTGCCCGTCCGCGCATCGATGATATCCCGGGTGCGCCTTCTAAACGTACCGCTTGTCGCAACCGCCATGTCCGTGAGCCAGATGATCGATGTCACCCTTCGGACGCTCGCGGGGTCTGCCACGCCGATCCTCCATGGCTTTCCATCACTCCGTCTGCCAAGGACTCTTATATCTCCGCCTGCGTCGACGACGGCGCTCGTAACTCCATTCTCCCGCAAACTCTTGACCGCTCGATCAACTGCATAGCCTTTGGCGATACCTCCGAGATTGATACTCATCCCCTGCTTTTTGAAGCGGACAAGCCTGCCGTCGATAACGATATCTTTGCTGCCAACGAGATCAGGAGCAACATTCCCCCCCGATCGGTCTGACTGGGGGGATTTTTCATGGTTCTGCAATACGGGTTGGACAGTTACATCGAATGCCCCGTGAGTGAGTTTGGTGTACACCAACGCCCTTCCTATTACTTCGAGTGTGTCGGCGCTCACACGATCACAGCATCCCATCCTATTCAAGACGCCCACTTCGCTGTTCGGGCGATACGCGCTCATGAGCTCTTCAACTCTCGCCATGGCGGCGAATGCGAGCTCCATAGCTTCCCTCGCCACTTGTGACTCAGGATGATCCAACGTAATTCTGACGATCGTCCCCAGCCCCAATCTCGTATTCTGCAGCATCGACCCTCACTGTCCGGAGCCTACGCCCCGCTGGTCCTTGACCTTATGAAATCAATCTGCTTTCGTATCGCTTCGGTTACGAGCTTTGAAGAGATTGTGCCGTCCGTGATCGCGTCGATCTTCCATTCAGGTGACAGTCTGATCTCTTCACATCCGAGCCCCACGAATTGCTTTGCAAATTCGGGCTCCACAATACCTTCCGCCCAGAGCTTCTCCGGTCCTTCGGGGTGAGGCGTAATTTCTAGTGCGCTCACCTTAAGGTCCAGACCGGTAATCCCCCACACTTCGTATTTATCGAACTCAGCGGCATCTTCCGTTGCAGGGGGTGTTTCCGGGACTTCCAGATAAAATGCATATCCGAGTAAGGTCCCGGCATTGTCATAGACTTCCCAGTAGCTTTCCCCACTTTCTCTATCGGCTACTCTCTTGATGCGATCGATCTCAGCGAGCATCTGTTTAAATTTGTCTTTCTTCAGCATCTTCTCACCCTCATCCAAGCATTATCGGACTTGCCACTATCATGTCCTTCACCGGCACCTTGGAAAAGATCTCTGTTCCGTTCGCCGTAACGACGAGCATCTCTTCCAGCTTCGTCCTGCCTACTAGCGGATCGAACTCCATAGCCTCGACCGCCATCGTCATCCCCTCTTCGATGACCATAGGGTGCTTCAGGGACCAGAGCCGGTTACATATCGGGTATTCATACAGCCATAATCCGAGGCCATGGGCTAGATCGTCGCACCACATGAGCCGGTCTGTGGGCAGACCTTTCTCCTCGGCTGTCGCCCAGTTTTCGGCAAGCTCCGCAGCGGTAATCCCAGGCCTTATGGCATCGATCACCTTGTACATCCTGTCATAGCTGCGGTTATGGAGGTCCTTCTCTCGTGCCGAAGGCTTTGTAGAAACCTTGAAATTCCTGTAGTAGCACGAGTTGTAGCCCATATAGGTCGCCCTCGTAATATCGATTGTAACAACGTCGCCGGGCTGGATGATTTTATCCATGTTCATGCTCAGGCCCCCCATCTGGCCACCTGAACTGACAAGAACATCCCAGACGTCTTCCGCACCGTTCCTTATCAGCGAATCAATACCTACGGCCCTTATATCCCGCTCCCTGACGCCCGGCTTGATTGCTTCGTACATCGCATAATGCGCCGCATCGCAAATGGCTGTGATCATGTGGACGCAGTTTATTTCATCACGCGTCTTAACAGCCCTTGCCTCCAGCATCACAGGCATTACGTTCACGAGCTTCAGACCCGCCTCGACAAGGGCCTGTCTGCCCGCCTCATCGATTTCATCGATCCCCAGCGGCTCGTTAGCTAAACCAAGCTGATCGAGTTCTCTCTTGATGCCTTCGGCGAATTGCCTGGCTGACTCCCAGGAAGCCTCCCTGCCCGGTGACTGGCATGCCCACTGTAAAGAGAGCCTGAACTGTTCGGGTTTGATCCACGGCACATCCCAGATTGACCTGCCAGGAGTCTCGAACAGAATCGCGTCTTGTTCGGCAAAAACCAGGCTGTACCTGAGGCGGTCGACAAATTCTATGAACTTCGTGCTCGTTGCGTATCTGATGTTCTCCGGCCTGAAGAGCAAAGCTGCCGCTATCCCGTTCTTCTTCAGGGCCGTCTGTGTTTTGCTCGTTCGTTCCCTTCTCATGCGCTCGTAATTGATCGGTCCAATTGAATAATCGTACGCCATGCCACCCGACCCAAGTTTCAACCCGAATGCTCCCGCCATTTTTCAGCCTCCTTAGGTAAATCAATCTTCGATGCACTGAATTGAGGATATATGGTTGAGGAGAGCACCTGCACATTGTGTACGGTGCTCTCCATCCACGCTTCTCCTGCTAACTTTCGAATACGACACTCCGACCGACGAGCCGGCCGAAAGTCATAGAGGCCGGCCACATGAGGCCGCCCAGATAAGTCCCTTTTCCAACCAAACCTCCCGTGACCTCACCCACTGCATAGAGGCCGGGAATTACATCTCCGTAATTGTCGATTACCTGGGAGCGGGTATTGATCTTGACACCACCTTTGAACGAGGTGAGGGAGGCATGAACTTTGACAGCGTAGTACGGCGGAGTATCGAGTGGAACGGGTTCGCCGGCGATCGACTGCAAGTATTTTCGGCCGAATACGGTATCGTAGCCTTCACTCTCGATGTCCTCGTTGTATTTTCGGACGGTTGCCGCAAGATTCTCAGGATTGGTCCCCGCCATCTTTGCCAGCTCTTCGAAAGTATCGGCCGAGTACTCTTTCGCTATCGAGACAGACGGCAATACGAACGGGTGATTCCTCATCTTGCTGTCGTAGATTATAAACATCTGGCCTTCCGGCTCGTCGAGCAATGCATCCGTCAGGTTGCCGTAGTAGCCTTTGGGGCATGACTCGTCATAGAAGCGTTTCCCGTGGAGGTTGACCGCAATGCCTCCCAATACAATCGCAAAATAGGAGCGATCTGTTTTCGTCGTGTCACAGATCGGCAAAGACGTAACGACAGCATGGCCGATGTGTTTCGTAGCAGCCCCGATGTCCAGAGACATTTTCAACCCATCGCCAAAATGTCCCGGCGCCATTGCCGGCACACAATCGACGTAGCGTTCACCGTACTCGGTTATCATTTCACGGTTGCGTCCGAAGCTGCCCGTCGCCAGCACCACGGCTTTCAATGCCCTGAACTTCAATGTCTTTTTCTTGGTTTCGACTCTCGCCCCCAGAACTCTCCCCGTCTCAGGATCGACTATGAGCCTTCGCGCACGGTGCTGGAACAATATCTCGATGTTCTTCAGCTCCCTGGCCCGTTCCTCTATCCTGTTCATAACGGGCGCCCCTTTGTAGAAGTGCAGCCGGTTGACCTTGTGACCGGGGGGCATGACAAAATCGTCACGATCCGGCTTTATTCCAAGAGACAGGAGCCACTTGTAGGTATCCACCTGGTTATCCGCGTATACTCTCCACAATTCGGGTACGCCGCCCGCCGCAACACCGTCCTTGTACAGAAGATCAGGAGAATCCTCGACACCTGCCTTCTTCTGCCAGTCCGTACCTGCAAAGGAAGCCCCTGCAAAAATAAGACTGCCGCTGCCGCCACTGATGGTCATCGCCTCCAGAACCGTGACTTTGGCACCTAGCTCGGCGGCCGCTATTGCACATGGAAGCCCTCCGGTCCCGGCGCCAACTATGAGTACGTCCGTTTCGTGATCCCATTTCTCCGGCAAATTCTCTTTGACCATAGCTGTCCTCCTCTTTTGTGAGTTTCAATAGCTGAAGTAAACCTGTGGACCGTCGGAGATGGAACGCTCGATGGGGGTCCCCACGGCAGTGGCAGCGACACAGACGGGCTTCGCCGTGAACTGCTTCGCCTTGCTTTCCGTATCGCCTGTATCTCATAGTATCTCCAATGCCCGGTAGCTGGGAGATAGGGCAAGTTGAAGGGGATATCGGCAAAGGACCTAGCTGACTGTCCGTCAGTCATGACACAAGAAAAAACATGGCCTCATCACATCTGCCTTTATAGAGATGCCTGATTCTCTATTATGTATCCCTGTTTCTACCCCCGTTTCATCGAATTTGGCCTTGATATTCCGGTTGGAGTTCCTTTGTTAACGTTGATAACGCTTGTCAATCTCATCGACACAACTCATTTGATCTATAGTTTTGCCATTTCAGCGGGGAGACATAACCGTTCCCGCCAAAAGGATGATTGACAGTGACCTGAGGGAGCAACGCCGTGTGGAGGAGACATCGACCGCAACCTTTTCAGATCGAGGAGACAAATCTTCGCACCTGCTTCAGCGCACCGAGCCAGCGTCACTTCACTGCTCTGACGACTGGTTGGGTATTGACGGTGGGCAGGCACACCATGAGCAACGTGATCGCCGCCTCGCGCCTTCATGAAGTCGAGAACTTCGTCACCGTTTATCGTTTCTTTTCCCGAGCGGTAGGGAATCCGAACAATATGGCCGAAAGGATCTTCATGATGATGGTAAGCCTGTTGCTTCCGCATGGCTCCGAGGCGGTGATCATCGTGGATGACACCCTCAACAAGCACTGCCGCAAGAGAGTCTGTGGCGCAGGCTGGCAACATGAAGGTTCGGCCCCCAAGCAAAGTAAGAAAGAGGCCTGCGGCCTCTGCTTCGTGGTAGTGGGCCTGGCAGTCTGTCTGCCGGGTGTAAGCGCCGGGTCTTCTATCTACCCTTCGCCTTCCGTTTAGCGAGAAATCTCCCGGTCCTGTTTGGTGTGACTAACCGTCAGTCATAATACTCCGCCCTTATGGCTTGTCAAGAAAAAAAACTGGAAATACGCCTAAAAACCTTGGTGAACTCCGACGATTTGTGCAATCTTCGATCTTATCGCCTCTCTTAACCTACCAGGCGACCGCATGATTTCAACCTGTGTCACCCCACGCACACCTGCAAGGCCGAAGATTTCCTCATTCCTGGTTCTAAACGACGAGGGCTTCGATTCCAGGCATAGCCCTCCGAATAAGGTGACGCGGAGCAACTCCACCAAGAGGTCCCGAAATTTCGGTACTCCGACTGAAAAGGGCTGCCGATCAACGATTGCCGTAAGGGAGCCTGTAGGTTTGCTTTCTCGATGGAGAGCGTTCTACGGGCATGGGCATGTATCCATTCACTTAGCGGGAGTTAGAGATCCCGGCGGGAATGTCACTGCGAGCGCAGCGAGGCAATCTCCCACGGTTGACAAAAGGAGATTGCTTCGTCGTTTCACTCCTCGCAATGACACGGTTAGCTGGGCGCGCCCGCAGGTAACTGAAGAGATAGATCGGCATGCCTTTTTTACTGGACATCTTCTACGTCCTAGAGCATTCTAGCAATGTCGCTTGCAGCTTCCATCAGCTCGAGGAAATCCTCGTCGTACCAGATAACGGAGTGGAAATATTCACCAAGATGCGAACGGGGAGATGCTGATTGCAAGCCCGATGACGAGCGTCATGATTTGAATGGTACCCCTATCGCCCGGCAATACTGCGGTGGTACCTCGCGCAAAGGAATTCCTTTATGAAAACCCAAAACCCCAGAACGAAAACCAAAGATGTCCGCATTGCGGAGATCCGAACTGCGGCCATGCAAGTCTTTTTCTCGAAAGGCTACCAGAACTCCACCGTCGAAGAAATCGCCAAGAGGGCGAACGTTGCCAAGGGCACGGTGTACCTGTACTATAAAAGCAAGGAAGATCTGTATGTTGGCCTGGTGGAGCCTTTCCTGGAAGAACTCGGTTACCGTGCGGAAAAGTTGCACAAGGAACTGGACGCCGGCAAGTTCGCAAACGGGCCTGCGTTCATCGAAGGGCTCTGTGAAATGTTGATAGATCTTATTTCTCATAACGCGGAGGTTTTTCAAATCTTCCAAGCGTCTCAGATTGGGAACCTGTTCAAGATGCTGTCGGAAGAGATTTTAAGTGCGCTCACCGCGCGAGGCAAGACGAACTATCAACTCCTTCGGAGTTTGTTGAGCCGAGCCATCAAACTCGGTTTGATTCGCGAGGTGGAGGTACACCCGACGGTCGATGTAATATTAGGCATGACTGCGGGAGTAGTACAGATCACAGAGGCTAGACGCGCGGTGACGGGGAAGGATCAAACTGAGAGCAGACTCAGGTATGCCTGTTCCTTGCTATATTCTGGTTTACGCAAGTAGGGTTCAATCTTACGCATGCGGCGCCGATCCGTTTATAGACGCCTTTTCGGGCCGACAAACGCCGATGCCTACAATGTCATAAACAACCCACCGTCAATATCCAGTACGCAGCCAGTGACAAAATTAGACATATCTGACGCGAGAAAAACAATCGGTTCGGCAATGTCTTCGGGACGGCCAATACGCCCTATAGGAACGACGCTGTCCGCGTTGTCCGGGTAAGGCTGCCCCAATGTCATTGGTGTCCAAACGGGGCCCGGAGCAATAGCGTTCGCCAGTATGCCGTAAGGAGCACCATATTTGGCACACCACTTAACAAACCCGCCTACTCCTGCTTTAGCTGCTACATAGTGAGGTCCCGACAGCACTCCGCCTACCCTGGCAGCTATTGAACTGAGGCAGATAATTCTTCCACTTCTTTGGCGTTTCATGACATTCCATACAGCCCTGGTGCTCAAGAACGTTCCCGTAAGATCAATATTGATAACCCTATTCCATTCGTCCAAGGAAAGCTTGTCAATAGGAGTGAGGTCCAGTACCCCCGCGCTGTTCACAAGGATGTCAATACGCCCGAATTTTTCCAGGGTACGGTTTGCCAAGTTGTTGCATTCTTCTTCTTTCGTAACATCAGTTTTGACGTGCACAATATCTACGCCAATGCTTTTTAACCCTTCAATTGTTTCATCACAGGACGCAATGTCAGCTACGGTCACGTTTGCCCCTCTTTTGGCTAGAGCGTAGCACGCGGCTTGACCGATACCTCCCCTGGCTCCGGTAACGATTGCCACCTTCCCTATCAAATTGATCGGGCCACTGACAGGTACGTTACAGTTTTCTGGTATAGGAGGCACGTCTTTGGTTCTCTCGCCAAGTATTGTATCTGACATGTTACACCCCATCTCTCACAATTGACCTCGCCGGCGAAACCATTGCTCTTTTGGACGAGACCGCCAATGCCCCCAGGGCCGATTCAAGCGCCAAGCCCTGGTCGATGCTATTGCCCTGTGTCTGCAATCGGTTTCCCTTCCTGCCGCCTGGCAAGGCCGACAAAGTAACCGCCACTGTAGACAGGAGACTTCCCTCCAGCAATACCTCACGCTCCGGGACACCAGCCTCTTGAAGTGCTCTGACAGGCATATCTTATGGATGCTCCCTCACAATGGCCTCAGGAGCTTGCCGGAACATCTTAGGCTTCCACACTTCTCTTAACAGTAATGACTTCGCAGTTTCTTCTTGTCCATTTTTCCCATTGAAGTAAGGGGCAGTTGATCCACGATCCTCAAATCTCGCGGACGCTTGTAAACAGCGAGCTTGTCTTCGCAGAAAGCTATTAGCTCCTCTGCAGCCACTTCGAAACCTTCCTGAAGGACCACCAGCGCAAGGACATCTTCACCTAGCATGGGGTGCGGTTTTCCCACAACTGCACACTGCCTTACGCCGGGATGCTCGTAGAGGACGTTTTCCACTTCTACCGGATACACGTTGTGGCCTCCGCGCACGATCATGTCTTTGATCCGGTCGGCGTAGTAGAAGTATCCATCTTCGTCAAAGTAACCCAAATCCCCACTGTGCAGCCACCCGTTCTTTAGCGCTTGAGCGGTTGCACTTTCGTTTGCAAGATACTCTTTCATCACGTTAGGACCCTTGATGATGATCTCTCCTACCTCTCCTACCCCAACGTCTCTGCCCTCCAGGTCAACGACGCGCACCTCTTGATCCGGCGGCCATGGGGTGCCTATAGAGCCGAGCTTCGAGCGATCCGAAGCCATCATGCGCAACCGTGTCCCGCCGGGACCCGCCTCTGTGAGCCCGTACAGGTCATAGGTAGTAACCCGAGGCCACCGATCGAAGATCCTGGAAAGGAGATCCTCGGGCATGGCAGAGCCGCCATAAGAAAGGCTTCGGAGCGAGGACGTATCGTACTCGTCTATTTTGGAATGACTGAGCATAAACTTGATCATCGAAGGAGACCCGACATAGCGCGTGGTTTTCTCGCGCTGAATGGTCCTTAAGATGTCTTCAACATCAAAGCGCGGATCCTGGATAAACGTGTACCCGTAGTAAAGCCAGGACATAGCGGCTGTACTCACTGAGGCGGACGTAAAAAATGGGAATGAGGCTTGAGATCGTTCGCAGCCGTAGTGCGACCTCACAATATCCAATGCAGCGCCCGCCATGCGTCCGTTGGCTACCTTGTTCCCATGAGTAAGGATTACGCCCTTCGGCTGCCCTGTCGTCCCGGACGTGTACAGAACGTCCGCAACGTCTCCCTCCGAGACGACTGTATCGGGCAATTTGCCCGTGCTATTCAGCAGAATAGAAAAGGATAAGGCAGTCTCCGGCGCTACCGGAGCTCCCTCCTTATGAATGCAGAAGACTGTCAGATCTTGGATTTCAGACCCGGCCTTCTCTATCACCTGGCTGAAATCTGCGCCTGCTACAACGAACTTAGCATCGGAATTGCGGAGAACGTACTCGACCTCGCGCGCAACCAACATAATGTTAATCGGGACAAAATTAGCCCCGATCTTGTGAACCGCCAAGTATGTGTAGAAACACTCTGCGCAGTTCGTCTGCATGAACGCGACCCTGCTGCCCTTGTGCACACCTTTCTCTAAGAGTCCCAAAGCCACGCGACTGACGATGTTGTCCAGTTCGCGCCACGTGTGGCGCAGCCACGAGCCGCTCTCGCAGCTCACGGCGACCAATGCCTCCCTTTCGGGGCAATCCTGCACGTTACGGTCCAACATTTCCGGTATCGTTGTCGGAATGGTACTCATGGATTCCTCCCAAGGCCTCTCTCATTTACCTTCACGTCAAACCGATCATCCGGCCATCTCTCAATGACTGGGCAACTCGCCTCACATGCCAGTTGGAGCTTCCAGCACTGCGGTCCCAGGCCATCGCCTGTTTATAATAGAAACTGATGTTGTGTTCCTTCGTCGTTCCAATGGCACCGTGTATCTGGAGACACCTCTCTGTCGAGCGGAGCAGCGCCTTACCCACCCATGCCTTGGCGACGCTGGCGAATTCACTAGCCAATCTCTTTTGATCGATCACAGACGCAGCTTTCGCTAGGATTTCGCGGCTTCTGGCGAGGTCCATCCAAACGTTGGCCAGATAGTGCTGGATAACTTGGTTCGAGCCAATCGGCCTTCCGTATTGAACGCGCTCCATAGCATACCGCACCGTCATGTCAAGCGACGCTTCAAGCGCCCCCACCATCTCGGCGCATTTCGCCACCGCCGCAAACGCAAGAAGGTCATCCAATACCGCCCCGCCCCTGTGCGCGTCACCGAGCACACTGGCGTAATCTACTTTGACCTCATTGAAGGAGACCTCGCACTGCCTCTCCAAACCTACGGTAGGTAGGTCTTTAATCGTGATACCCTCAGATTTGAGGTCCACCACGAAGAGTGTCAGGCCATCCCATCCGGAGCGGCCTTCGACCGTCCGTGCCGCGCAGAGACAGAAGTCCGAGTCATTTGCACCTTCAACCAACGCTTTTGTCCCACTAAGTTCATAACCATCTGCGTAAGCCATTGCCATCGTCTCGATCTCTGTCAAATCCCGGGGGCCGAGCATCTCCTCCGCCGCTAACGTCACTTTTAGCTCTCCGGACGCAATCCTGGGCAAAATCGCCCTCTTCTGGTCTTCCGTTCCGTGTCGGGCAATCGCGAGGGCCCCAAAGAGCATCGTCGAAAAGTACGGTCCCACAAACAGGTGGCGCCCCATCTCTTCTAACAGCACCAACAACGTCTGGAAGGCACCCGGAGTGCCGCCCCATCCACCGTAATCCTCGTGGATCAACAGGCCAGACCATCCAAGTTCCACCAGGTGATTCCAGATATCCTCAGCGTAGGCCTTGTTCTTCTCCTCAACGATGTGTAACTGATCACATGAGTACTCTTTTTTCAGAAACCGTGCCGCAGATTCTTTCACTTGTCGTTGTTCTTCGTCCAACGCATAAGTCATATTTCATACTCCCGGGTTGCATCGCGGCAGCCCCAAGACATTCCAAGCGATGACGTTTCTCTGAATTTCGGAAGTCCCTCCGGCTATGTTCATACCAACGCATGTCTGGTATGTTCGTGCAAACTGACCTCCCATAGGCGCAACTTCAGGAGAGCCCTTTTCGACCTGACCTGCAGTCCCCAAAATCTCCACTCCAACATAAGCCACCTTTTGGAGCACTTCCGAGGTAGACACTTTCAGCGCGCAGGCGAAGGACAGGGCGGAAGCACTGCCACCCTCACTCACTATCCGGCCCAGCTCATAGCAAAGTGCCCGCACCACCTCAATCTCAATAGCGAGTTCGGCGAGTCTTTCGGCGATCCGGCCGTCATCGAGCAGGCATCCTGAGCCGCTCGGTGTTTTCCTGCAGTATTCCGTCAGGTCATCCAGGAGCCTCTTGACGTGGCCTATCTCCCCTGCCATTCCCATCCTTTCGAGACTCATGAGGTCCTTTGTGATTTTCCAACCGTCGTCTTCCCGCCCCAGGAGGTTCCTAGTCGGGACCTTTACGTCATCGAAGTATACTTCGTTAAACGAATGTTCCCCGTTCATCGAACGGATGGGACGCACATCAATGCCCTTCGTCTTCATGTCGATGAGAAGGACCGAAACGCCTCCTCTGCTTTTATCATTTGCGTCAGTCCTCACCATAGCGAACATCCAGTCTGCCCGGTGAGCATTTGACGTCCAAATCTTCTGACCGTTTACGATATAGTGGTCTCCCTGCCTCGTCGCCCGCGTCTTCAATGAGGCGACATCCGAGCCCGCGTTCGGCTCACTCCACCCTTGGCACCACATCTCCTCTCCATTGGCGATCTTCGGAAGGTGAAATGCCTTCTGCTCTTCGGTGCCGTACAGGAAAATGGCCGAACCGATCATGCCCGCAAACACGTCGATACCACCAGCTTTGCAATAGCCGACCATTTCGTTGATAACGATCTGCTCAATCAGTGGCGCTTCCCGCCCACCATACTTCGCCGGCCAAATTGAAAGCGACCATCCGCTCTCGTCAATCTTCCGTGCCATCTTCCTATGGTATCCCCAGTTCTCGTCAGAAACGTAGGGATCCTCCAGAGCACCCCGCCACGAAGAGGGGGCTTCCAAGATGAGCGGATCCAGGAATTCCCTCACCTTTGCCCTGAGAGCCGCCTGCTCCTTCTGTGTAAGTAACGCCATAGCTATGCCTCCCGGTAGGAAATGCTCATGTCCTTACTATGACCACTGAGCAGTTCCCTCCCATTCCAATAGTGTGGCCGAGGCCGACACGCGCTCCCTCGACCTGCCTGGTTCCGGCTTCTTCCTTGAGTTGGTAGACGATCTCTCCTATCATGGCCAGACCGGACGCTCCTACGGGCTCGCCCTTCGAGGTGAGACCGCCGCTGACATTGACGATCGGCCTCGCCGCACTCCCAAAGGCTGTCAGTCCTTCATCAATGAGCCTGGGGGCCTCGCCCATGTCGCAGATACCGAGGAGCTCCGTTTCTATGATCTCAGAGGCGGCATCGGTATCCTGGAGCTCAACGAGGTCGAGTTCTTTCGGTCCTATACCGGCTTCCTCGTATGCCATGTTGGATACAAAAGTGGTGATCTCATAGGGGTCTTCCGTGTAGGTCATCCCGTGCTCCTGCGGGAGTGCCATACCGCCGAAAATGGAGCTCTCGATAGGGGTCCCCACGGCAGCAGCAGCGACATAGACGGGCTTCGTCGTGAACTGCTTCGCCTTCTTTTCCGTACAAAGGATCAATGCCGCTGCCCCTTCATTCGGCGAGCAGAGCATGAAAGAGGTCAGGGGATCACAGACCATTGGAGCGTTGAGCACCTGTTCGATGGTAACCTCACTGCGCCACATAGCGTTCGGGTTCAAAACCCCTTGTTTCCGGTTCTTCACAATCACCTTGGCAAACTGTTCACGGGTGGTCCCGTAGAGCTCCATGTGGCGCCGGCCGCGGGAGGCAAATCCGAAGGGGGTGAGGTTCTGCCCTGTCTTCTCCATCCATTCGGGCCATATATCCATCTTGATGAAACCCTGGGGCATTTTGTCGATTCCGAGGGCGAGGACAACATCCGTCCTGCCTCCACGAATCGCATCGACGGCCATCCGTATGCAGGTCCCACCACCGGCGCAGGCGTTCTCTATGTTGACAATCGGCATCCCATTCAAGCCGAAGGGGGCGAGGATGCTATGGCCTGCGCTGATCGGGCCGATCATGGTGGAGCAATAGGCAGCGCCTACCTCTTTAAATCTGATGCCTGCATGCTTGAGAGCCTTATCGACCGCACTCCTGCCTATCTCCTGGAAGGTCATGGAAGGGTTGATTCCCCGTTTGTCCGGGTAGCGGTTGAAGGGGTGAATACCAGCTCCGATAATGACGACCTTCTCCATCGTGGCCTCTCTCTTTTTACGTGTGCCGGGGGTTATAGGTAAAACAGACAACATCGTTTCCTTCGTCGTCCATATAGAGCGTCTCGAGTATGAGCTCTACTTCCATGCCCACTTTCAGCTTCGATGTATCGGTCTCGTTAACCCTCGAGCATATGATGATGCCTTCCTCGAGAGCGACGAGCCCGAGGCCGAAGGGGACCTTTCCCTTGTAGCCCCCTCCCGGGGGTGGATAACAGCAGTTGGTAAAGGTCCAGAGTTTCCCTTTCCTGCCAAGCTTGGTGTCCTTCACGTGCTCCGTCTGACCGCACACGTGGCAACGCTCGACCTTCGGGAAAAAATACCTCTCGCATGAGCTGCATACGCTCCCGTTCAGGTACAATGGCTCCCCCGCTGCGGGGATCTCGAACAGACTAGGTTCTACCGGCACCTTTCTCTTGTCGCCCATGCTGCATTATCCTTTCTATCCCTGTGTGAAATCCGGACTGCTATGTGATTAGGCGGAAACATTTCTTACCGAGGCCTCCCTGACTGACCGTCGGTCATTCTCTCGTATAGAACTTTGCGTTACTACTGTCAAGTTCTTTTTCTTCTCCCTGAAGAATTCTCCGCCGCCCGCTTCAGCCCTTGAGATATCCCTCTTATATTGAGCGTGCGATGACCACCGATTTCATACGATCCCGTCCAATGGTGACTGCGCTTCCCTTCTTCTATTGGCGAGCCTCGTGTCTGGACCGAGTCATGAAGAGGTGTGGACATCGCCAATACCGGCCAGGGTTGGCGTCAGGCAGCAGTCTGTGAGGCCATAAGAAACGCTAGCAGATCGATTCAGATTTGCCTTTACGCGGTCGTCAGCGACGGCCCTGGGTACGGCGCGGGTCTGAGACCCAATGCCGGTGACTTAAGAGTTCAGTCTTGATTTCCCAATGTGGGGCAGGCTTTCCAGCCTGCCGATTTTTCAGGCAAATGAGTCGCAGGCTGGAAAGCCTGCGCCACATCAAATCCTTTTAAATCAGTGGCATAGGGTCTGAGACCCGCGCTGTACAAAGCAAATCGCGTCAGTCAACATCTCACCTCTCCTGGTGGCTTGGGGGCAAGGTACCTGCGGCAGGTACCCTGGAGTTCTCCTTATCGAGAATGGCCACGACATCGATTTGAGCACCAGAAGGGCCGTCGTTGGAATTCAAAGTGGAGGTCAAAAAAAGAACTTGACAACAAGATCAGGTGCAAGATACTCTACTGACCGGCGGTCAGTCAGAAGTCCTCGATGGGGCACCACAGCAAGATCAGAGGCGAGATCAGTCATCACACATGCGCTGGAGAGTCGTGCAGCCCAAAGCTGACAGACAGGAGGCGTCAAGAATGCTGAGGCGGCGCTCGCATATAACCACCATTCTTCAGAGGTCGCCGCACTCAACGGAAGTACCTTCCGGCGGCATATCGTGCCTCTCTCGCAAGATTGGGGCTCAGATCGGCGAATCGAGGGTGACACCGTTCGAAGCAGGAAAGAATTTATGGAACAGCTGGCTCAATCTTCCGCTCCGACACGGCCAATAGTCGAACGACGCGTTCACCCACCACATTACCTCCGATAGGATGCGCGTATAAAGTGACTAATGACTCAAGAGCTTATTTTAAAGCGATACATAGACGTAGGGTGCGCTCAGAGGCGGTGCAAGAGCCTCAAAGCTAGTACTAAGGAGGGCAAAATGTTGAGTAGTTCGGCTGGAAGGATCGGTGTAGAGTTAAGCGGGCGGCTTGTTTGCCTATTTGTGGCTCTGTTGGTTGCGGTCCTGGTGACCGTTCCGGTGTCAGGATACGGGGCAGAAAAGGAATTGCAGGGAAAGCCTCCTATCAGAATTGGCGTGCTCGTTCCATTAAGTGGCCTCGCCGCAGTCGCGGGCACTGAAATCATACGCGGAACTGAGATAGGAGCCAAGCAGATAAATGCGTCGGGTGGCATAATGGGTCGACCGGTGGAACTCGTGATCAGAGATACGAAAGCCAACCCGGATACAGCGGCCGCGGCCGTCAGGGAACTCCTTTCTCAGGGTATAAACCTGTATCTTGGCATCGTCAGCAGCGCGGTGGCCCTGGCGGTCGTCCCTATAATGGAGAAAGAAAACGGAATCGTAATCTCAACAGCTGCCCACTCTGACCGACTCACCCATGAAAACTTCAACAAACACTATTTTCGTATTACAGACAATGCCTACATGAGGTCACGTGCCATTGCCAAGCTCATGGCCGAAAAGTATCCAAATACCACCTCGTGGGCCGGCATTGTCCCGGATCATGAATACGGCAGGAGTACATGGGCTTCCTTTGAATCCGGCTTAAAGAAATACTATCCCGAGATAGCTAAGAAACAAGTGGAAATCGTCTCAGTTCAGAAAACACCTTTCGGGGCCACGGACTACAAGAACTTCATCTCACCGGTCCTGAATGCGAAAGCAAAGGGAGTCTACATTTCGGTTTACGGCACCGATGCCGTGACGCTATGCAGGCAGGCAAATCCGTACGGGTTCTTCAAGAAGATCGACGTGTTCATGGACGCAACCAACGAATTCTCGGTGCCTATGGCCATGGGCAAGATGACTCCTCCGCATTGGATCGGGATTCACTGGTACTATGCAGCTTACCAGGACAACCCTATGGCTAAGAAGCTCAGCGAGGATTACACCAAGGAGTACGGTGGAATCCCCTGGGGGTTCGTGGGGGAAGCGCAGAGCGCCTTAATGGCCTATAAAGCGGCTATCGAAAAGGCGAAAACCACGGACACAAAAGCCGTCATCCAGGCATTGGAAGGCTTGACCTTTGAGTCGGCAAGCGGAAAGCGGACTATCCGTGCCGAAGATCACCAAGCGATCAAGGACGTTAACCTGATTTATGTCGTGCCTACCGAGGAAGCTCCCGGTTGGAAGATAGATGGATTTAAGGTCTATAAGGGTGACGACCTCATTGAAGCACCGTCTCCGGGAAAACCTATTACATATTAGGCTCCCGTCACTGGATGACTTGGTCAACCGATTGAATTTGTGAAAAGATCAAGTCATCCATTATTCGATTAACCTGTTATGGAAAATGCAATAGGAAATCAGGGAGCGACGCCGTAATGGAGGAGCTGGCTTGGAAACTCTGTTCCTACCTTTCGTAAATGGTTTGACCTGGGCCATGATGGTGTTTTGGGTGGCATCGGGCCTTACCCTGGTGTTTGGCGTGCTCAAAATACTGAATTTTGCCCACGGCGGGTTTTTTATGCTTGGCGTGTACTTAATGTATACCTTTCTCGGAACCGAGACCATTTCACCTCTGAAATTCTCCTCTATTGTTTTCTTGTGTGGGATAATCATGGCCCTTGTGGGCGCGGGGATTGAGCGGCTAATCATCAGCCGATTCTATCATCTGGATGAGGCTTACGTGCTAATAGCCACCTACGCCCTGCTGCTCATCATTGAAGGAAGCGTCGAGGGTATATGGGGCCTTCATGTTCTATCTCTCTCCTGTCCCGATGGTTTAGGCGGCGGCGTGGATATTCTCGGTCAGACGATTCCCAGTTATTCCTTGGTCATAATAACCTCCGGACTTGCAGTGGCGCTATCCATATACGCGCTGATAAACCTGACTCCTGTTGGCAAGATTGTCAAAGCTGCGGCCGAAGACCCTTCTATGACGAGTGCATTGGGAATAAATGTTACGCTTATTTACGCAGTGGTTTTTGCCTTCGGGATTTTTCTCGCAAGCGTTGCGGGTGGAATCGGCGCCCCGAACCAGGCGATCACGCCTACCATGGCGTCCAGCTTCATCATTCAAGCCTTTGGCGTCGTAGTGGTGGGTGGGCTGGGAAGCATCGGGGGAGCCTTTTGGGCCGCAATAATCTTGGGTCTTGCTGATTCTTTTGGAACCACCTATCTGCCTGAACTGTCGGGAATAGCATTTTATGTGGCTATGATTCTAATCCTACTTGTAAAGCCCCGCGGGCTTGCAGGTACCAGCATATTCACTAGATGATAGGGGTAGCCTTGTTCGGACAGACAACAACAAACCATGGCGGAGTATTAAGGCTGTCAATCGGCGCCTTCATTCTTGTGCTGGTCTTAAGTCTCCCTCACTGGGCGGACCCGGGCATAACTTTTCGCGCCAGTCTGGTGATGATTTCTATCTTATTTGCCACAAGTTTCAATCAGCTATTTCACTATACCGGGCTGATTTCGTTTGGGCAGGCAGCATACTTTGCGACAGGCGCCTATGTGGCCGCTCTGTGCTTCAAGAACGGCACCTCAGTGTTCGGAGGAATAGTACTGGGTGTGGTGGCAGCAGGAGTTGCGGCTGCTTTCTTAGGTTACATAGCACTCCGCTCCAGCGGTATATACTTCGCAATTATTACCATGGCCCTTGGGCAGATAATACATCAGGTAATTTACAAGTGGCCTGCAACCGGTGGAGATAACGGGTTGGTGGACATACCGAGAGGATCAGTCAACCTTTGGTTGTTTGAAGTGAGTCTGGAATCTGGTATCAGTTATTATTACTTTGTCTCGTTGTGCGTCGGCCTAGGCCTTGTTATACTCTGGGCCGCAGGCCATTCAAATTTCGGCCGCATCCTGATGTCAATAAAACAAGACCGGGTCCGGACCAACTTCTTAGGAATCAATGTCAGGTTATATGAGTTGATTTCTTTTGTCATTGCCGGGTCGACAGCCGGTTTGGCCGGGGCACTTTATGGGCCATTGACGGGTGTTTTAATGCCCGAACTCGCCACTTGGATATACTCAACGAATCCCATCCTGATTACGCTGTTGGGCGGGGCCAGCTTTTTTTGGGGCCCTGCTGCCGGCGCATTATTCTTTGGATTTATTGAGTACTTTACTCGGACGATGACCGGCTTTTCCAGTCTGATTATAGGCCTTCTGTTGCTGACTGTAGTACTGGCCTTCCCCACAGGAATTCTCGGCTTGGCCACTTCGTGGCTGAAAAGAAGTCCCCGGTGAAGAAGTCTTGTCTCACCGTAGCGGCTGTTCATTTGGGCTTAACACGCAAGGAATTACGCAATGCCTGGACCGGTCCTTGAAATCAAAGGCGTCATCAAACATTATCAAGATTTTATGGCTCTTTCCGGAGTTTCCCTTACCCTAGAGGAGGGAGAGGTTCGAGCCTTGATTGGACCTAACGGGGCGGGCAAAACAACCCTATTTGCCGTTGTAAGCGGTGAATATCCCATAAGTCAGGGCCGAATCGCATACAGGGGAAAGGACATTACCCAACGTCCTTCATGGCAAAGGGTGCGAATGGGCATAGGTCGCTCCTTTCAAGTAGCCCGAGTCTTCCTGGACATGACTGTTAAGGAAAGCATCTATGTAGCGCTTCAAGCTCACGCCGGGTGGCACAACCGGTTCCACTTATTCCAAGGCTTTTTCACCCCGCCCAAGTACGTCCAGGAAAGAACAGAAATTATTCTTGATGAAATCGAGTTGGCTGACCGGAAAGATGCCTGCGTTAAGACGTTGTCCCACGGAGACAAGAAACGGTTGGAGCTAGCCATGGCTATGGCCCAGGACCCGGTAGTTCTTCTTTTGGACGAGCCGACAGCTGGAATGTCTCCCAGGGAAACTCGTGAGACGGTAAGTCTGATCAAGAAGATCCACTCAAACCGCAGGTTCACGGTCTTTCTCACCGAACACGACATGGAAGTTGTATTCAGCCTAGCCGATAATATAAGTGTCTTGAGCCATGGCAGGCTCATAGCTAGCGGAAAACCCGAGGAGATTCGCTCAGACCAGTCCGTACAGGAAGCATACCTGGGAAAAGGGGACGACTTCGATGCTGTCACTTGAGAACCTCGAAGCGTACTATGGCACCAGCTACATTGTGCAGCAAATCTCCCTTCGTGTTCCAGAGGGCAAGAGCGTGGCTTTGCTCGGCCGAAACGGGGCTGGTAAAACTACCTCACTAAAGGCGATTATGGGCATGGGCCCGCAAATAAAGGGCGCAGTTAATTTCAAGGAAAGGGATGTCACCAAACTCAAGCCCTTCCAGAAGGCACGATTAGGGATAGGGTTCGTGCCTGAGGACCGTCGCATATACCAAGACCTTACGGTAGCCGACAATTTGGCCCTGGGCCGCTATGCCAGCGCAGGCAGGTCGGAACCCTTTTCCGTGGAGTATGTTTTGGAGACGTTCCCTCTTCTAGAGAGGCTACGACATCGCAAAGGAGGTCAGTTGAGTGGTGGTGAACAGCAAATGCTCACCGTGGCCCGAACTTTTATTGGGCGTCCGGAAGTGGTCCTTATGGACGAGCCTGCGGAGGGCCTGGCGCCCTTGATCGTAAAGGAACTGGCAAAAGTCATTCGCGATTTTTGTAAGAAGTGGAATGTGGCCATCTTGCTGGCCGAGCAGAACTTGTGGTTTTCACACTACTGTACAGAATATGTTTATTTGATTGATGGCGGGAGAATCGTGTTTGAGGGCAGCTGGGATGATTTTCATGCTCGCGAAAGCCTCAAGCGAGAATACCTTGCGATATAAGTGCCCTATGCCGCAATTACGGTCATGTCTCTTCGGACCGAGGCGTAGGATGCGGTGACCAACGGGAACCGCATCGTTCGGGTTCCCTCTCGACAGATGCGGTTCGCTGCGCTCACCACATCCTACGCGGCCGAGGAACCCACAAATTGTCGGTGAGAGTACCTGACCATATTTGGGAAATACAGCACTTGGGAGGAGATGACCCACATGAGTGAAAGACTGCCGGAGGAAGTCGCCGAGAGAAACGTGCCGCAACTGCTCAGAGCGAGAGCGCGTACCTACCCCACCAAGCTGGCAGTGGTTGCGCAGAGCAGTCGGGATATTCAGATGCGTTTCACGTACGAACAACTGGACGCGCTTACCGACAAACTGGCATTTGGTCTAAAAGAAATAGGCGTGAGAAAATCGGACGGGGTGGCGCTACTCCTATCGAATTTTGCCGGAGCAGAATGTGTTCTGACCTACCTCGCCGCACATAAACTGGGAGCCGTTAATGTTCCGATAAATACGCGCTACGTGGCGCGGGAGCTGGAGTATCTGCTTAGCCACAGCGAGGCCAAATTTCTGGTAGTTGAACAGAAGTTTCTCTCGGCGGTCACTGAGATCAGGAATAAGGTACCCGCACTGCAGGCTATTATCGAGGTAGGGAAGTGCGAAGACCGATTGGGCATTGATTTCGAAAAACTTCTCGACTCCGAAATTAACTCGGACTCAGAATTGCCTCAAGTTGACGAATATGACACGGCCGACCTGATATATACCTCTGGGACCACGGGCCGTCCTAAGGGCGTCGTCCACACCCACGGAAGCACTATAGCTACCGCGATGTCCGTAGCTGCAGCTCTGGACATGAGGCCTGACGACGTGTACCAAAACGCATTTCCCTTTTTTACCAGCTCCGGCTGCCGTATGAGCTTGATGTCAGCACTTTATGCCGGTTGCACTTATATTATGGACCCCGAATTCCAGGTTGAGCGCACGCTGGCCACTATGGAAAAGGAGAAGACTTCCGTCTACGTGGGCGTTCCTTCGCTCTACGTTTTCATTCTCGAATCCGGCTTAATCCCGAAATTTGATCTTTCAAGCATACGGCTTATGGATTACGGGGGCGCGCCTATGCCGAAGGAAACCATCAAGAAGCTATACGAACAATTTCCCGGAATGGAGCTTCGTCAGACTTACGGCTTAACCGAAGCCGGCCCCACTGGAGTTTTCTTACGCGGCGAGTTTGCCCTGAGCAAGCTGGGGGCTGTTGGGCGAGAGGCAACGTCGCTCACCCAAGTCCGTATTGTCGACGAGCGTGACCGTGACGTCGAGCCCGGCCGGATAGGGGAGATTTGCTACAAAGGTCCCGCCATAATGAAGGGATACTTTAAAGATCAAGAGGCCACGGAGCACGCTCTGCGCGGAGGCTGGCTGCATAGCGGCGACCTCGTGGTCAGGGATGAAGACGGCTTTATTTACCACGTGGACAGGAAAAAGGACATCATTATTCGTGGTGGGTTCAACATAGCTTCGCTGGAAATTGAGAATGTTCTTTACGAGCATCCAGCCGTTTTGGAAGCTGCGGTCGTGGCCACGCCTCATGAAAAACTGGGTGAGGACCTTTTAGCCTATGTCGTGTTAAAGAGCGGGACGCGCGTTTCAGCGCAAGAAATAACCGAATTCTGTCGTCCACGCCTGGCTGACTTTAAAGTTCCCCGCAACGTGGAATTCCTGGACGCGCTCCCGCGCAATGCGACCGGGAAAATCCTGAAAGCCGAACTCAAACAAAGAGCGCTGAACCGGCAGGCGAAGCAATCATAGGACTAAATTGCAGGGAGGACATGAGAGTCATGGGAGTATTAGACGGGCAGGTGTCAGTAATTACCGGCGCGGCCAACGGCATCGGCAGGGCAATAGCGTTGAAATTTGCCGAACAGGGCTCGACCTTGGCCATTCTGGATTCCGCCGATCTCGAAGAAGTTGAACATGAAATTAACCAATTGAGTGCAGAATGTAAGAGTTTTTCCATTGATGTAACCAACCGTCAAAGCCTGACGGAAGTATTTGCAAGAATATACGGATACTATTCTAAAATTGATGCCTTGGTCAATGTCGCTGGAATTTGTATAAGAACATCTTTTCTTGAGATGACTGATGAAGAGATGGACCGAACGTTGGACGTCAATTTTAAGGGCGTATACAACTGCGCGAAGCTGGTTTTACCGTCAATGGTCGAAAAAAAACGAGGAACTATTATCTCCATATCATCCGTGACAAGCAAGACCGGGGTAGCTATGGCGTCCTGTTACGCTGCCAGCAAAGGAGCGATAAATGCTTTCACAAAATCACTGGCCAGGGAATTCAGCCACCTGGGGATAAGAGTGAACGCCATAGCCCCTGGCTTCATCGAAACTCCGCACGCAAAAACGATTGGAGAGCACGGAATGAAGCATTTTTTGAAGCGAACCCCCATGCAGAGACATGGAACGCCCAATGAGATTGCAGAAGTTGCGGCTTTTTTGGCAAGCGATGCCAGTAGCTATGTAACGGGCCAGATTTGGAACGTGTGCGGAGGATATTCGATGGATTAGTGCCAGGAGGTGCTCCGAATCTATAATTGGCGACGAGCCTCTGTGTTTCCCCAAAGGGCATAGGCGACCTCTCTCCACGGAGCCAGTTCTGCAAGCTCGCCGGGCTGTCAGTTCGCGGACAACGCTACAAACTGCGGCAGGCCGGCCTCACGACCAAGGATGCTGATCGCTATGCGAGATCCATTCGATGGCCGGAGATCGAGTTCCTTACACCAGGGGGGCCTATAGAGCGACACACCCAACCTCAATCCACCCGACCACCCTCCTCTCTTCCGCGCCTATAGCCAATCCAATCATAGCTAGGTCGAATCACTGCCTTTTTCCATCACACTCTCACCAACCCCGCCATTCAAGATCTTAGAGCGGAACCTGAAAAGCGAGTTCGCACACTTAACTTCCGGGACTAACCTGACCTGAGGACTTACGACAATTTCTGAAAAGGTCTGGCGTTACAATCGGAGACAGTCGTGATAAGATTCATCGCGTAACGTTGATTCTACCGATTGATATGCCATTGATTTCGTAGAACAATTTTCGGAGTCACAATGACCGACCAGCTCCTTCGCGCCGGTGAAGAAGAAAAGTTGGCTATTGGCACGCAGGTAGCCCAGCATAAGGACAGCCCCGATCAGCCCGAACTACAGGAACGAATCCTGGAATTCGAACGATTCAATCACCTGGTCATGGCCAGGGAACAGCGGATTCTTGACCTGAAGAAGGAAGCTAACGAGTTGGCCCGGGCTGCTGGCAAACCTGCGCCTTACGGAGCCTTGGACCGGATCGAAGAAGAGGAGGCATTGGACAATCAGGTCCTGTCTATCACGGACCAAAGTGAAGGCGTGCGGTCTGGCCATAAAGACCTCCAGGCATCGGACTTGCTGGACATTGAGGGTTTGCAGACCCTTCTCGCCAACTTCTGCGACGCAGTAGGGGTTGCCTCAGCCATATCAGACCTCAATGGCAACCTGCTGGCATCCGCCAATTTCCGGCGAGCTTGCATCGATTTCCATCGCGCTGGCGAAATCTCCTCTCAACGCTGTGCCGAAAGCGACTCAATACTGGGTTCCAAACTCGAGGAAGGTCAGGATTTCTCGCTTTATACGTGCAAGAATGGCCTGACGGACGCGGCTTCGCCGCTGATCATAGACGGGATGCATCTCGCGAATATTCTTGTTGGCCAGTTCCACTTGCAGGAGCCTGACCTCGACTTCTTCCGTCGCCAGGCTCGAGATCTCGGTTACGATGAAGAGGATTATTTGGCTGCCATCAAGGAAGTGCCAATCATGTCCGCGGAGAAGCTACCCAGCATTCTCGGCTTCTTGTCAGGCTTTGCCAAGATTGTGGGTTCCCTCGCCTTGGACCGAATTCGAGCGTCCCAGGCGGCCGAGGACCTAAAAAGAAGGGCCGAGGAGCTGCGCCGCAGTCAGGCAGCCGCCTTGAGCCTTGCCGAAGACGCGGAAATGGCCCGCAACGAGATCGCTCGCTATAGAGATCATCTGGAGCTGTTGGTCAAGGAGCGCACCGAAGAACTGCGAGCCTCGGAAGAACGCACTCGGCTGCTCCTTGAATCTGCAGGCGAGGGAATCATCGGTGTGGATGTAGACGGCAAGATGACTTTCGTAAATCCGGCAGCTTGTCGGATGCTCGGATACTTGCCGGATGAATTCCAGGGCAAGGAGTTCCATAGCCTCATTCACTATTCTCATGAGGATGGTTCTCCCTATCCGCGAGAGAACTGTCCCATGTTCAGGTCAATATCACTTGGAACGCCCAGCCACATCGATGATGAAGTACTATGGCGAAAAGATGGCACGAGTTTTCCCGTCGCGTATTCCAGCTATCCCGTCCGCAAGGACGACTCTCTCGTCGGGTCTGTGATCACTTTTAGCGATATCACAGACCGTCGTCGGGCTGAACGGGCGCTTGCCGAGAGTGAACGCAGGACACGCACAATTTTGGAGACCGCTATCGAGGGTATCTTGATGGTTGATAACAATGCCGTCATAATGCTTATCAACTCAGCCCTGTGCGGCATTCTGGGAAGGCCGCAGGAAGAGATACTCGGCCATCAGATTTTTGATTTCGTGGATGAAGAAAACCTTCAGATTCTTTTGCAACAGCTTGAATTAAGAAAAAAAGGAATGTCCGGAGCCTACGAGATTTGCCTGCAAAGACCGGACGGTGTGAACGTGCCTTGTCTGTTCAACGCCACCCCGTTCTTGGACGACAATGGACACAAAAAGGGCTCTTTCGCACTCGTTACCGATATAACTGCCAGGAAGCTCGCCGAGGAGCAGGTGCGCCGAGCCAAGGAGATAGCGGAGGAAGCGACAAAAGCTAAATCCGATTTTCTGGCCAATATGAGTCATGAGATCAGGACACCCATGAATGCTGTGATCGGCATGGCACATCTGGCACTTCAGACTGAGCTGACCCCCAAGCAGGGGGACTATTTGATAAAGATACAGCGATCCGCACACTCCCTCCTGGGAATCATCAATGACATCCTGGATTTTTCCAAGATCGAAGCGGGTAAGTTGGAGATGGAGTCGGTGGATTTCAGTCTGGATGAAGTCCTCGACAATGTATCCACTATGGTGGGAGTAAAGGTTCATGAAAAAGAGCTGGAATTCCTGATGGATATCCCGCAGGAGGTGCCGCTTGCCCTTGTAGGGGATCCGCTCAGGCTGGGGCAAGTTCTGATCAACCTATGCAACAACGCGGTGAAATTCACGGAACAAGGTGAAATAGTCGTCTCTACCAGGCTGTTGGAAAGACAAGATGAATGGGTCGTGCTCCAATTTTCTGTTCGAGACACTGGCGTCGGGCTGACGCAAGAGCAGAAGGGGAGACTATTCCAGGCCTTCAGCCAGGCAGATATGTCCACCACGAGGAAATACGGAGGCACGGGCCTAGGTCTTACCATCTCCAAACGATTGGTCAACATGATGGGTGGGGAGATCTGGGTTGAAAGCGAAGCTGGAAAAGGGAGCGAGTTCAAATTCACGGCAAGATTCGGATTGGCCAGAAAATTATCAAGGCGGCACTTGGAGCCGTCGGTCGATCTGAGAGGGATGAGGGTTCTGGTGGTGGATGACAATGCATCATCCAGAGAAATCCTGCAATCTTTGCTGGAAACGATGAGTTTTGAAGTAACCGTTGCAGCCTCTGCCGAAGAAGGAATAGCAGAGTTGGAAAAGGAGGCTGACACCCGTCCATATAGACTTATTTTGATGGACTGGAAGATGCCTGGTATGGACGGGATCAAGGCAACCGAGCTGATCAAGAGCCTTCCAAGTCTCCCGGAGAAACCCAAAATTATCATAGCGACGGCGTATGGTCGTGAAGAGGTCATGCAGAGATCTGAAAGGGTGGGCGTCGACGGCTTCCTCCTAAAACCTGTGGGGCAGTCAGTGCTTTTTGATTCGATCATGATCGCTTTTGGAGAGGAAGGCCAAGAGTGTGAGGCCGTGCCGCGGGTGAGTGGCAGAGATGAACAAGGGCTGCGAAGTATTCGCGGGGCAACGGTATTGCTGGCCGAAGACAATGAAATCAACCAACAGGTCGCTGAGGAAATTTTGCAGCAAGCTGGACTGATTGTGCGAATTGCCAACAATGGCAGAGAGGCAGTGGACATGGTCAAAGCGGGGGATTTTGATTTGGTGTTGATGGATATTCAAATGCCTGTGGTGGGAGGATTTGAGGCTACCCAGGAAATACGGAGGGATGAAAGGCTCAAAGATTTACCGATCATCGCCATGACCGCCCATGCCATGGCGGGAGACCATGAGAAAAGCCTCAAGGCAGGGATGAACGATCATGTGACCAAGCCTATTGATCCGGAGCAGCTGATATCGGCACTGGTAAAATGGATCAAGCCGGCTGATCGGGAGTCATCTGGGGCCCTGCCTGAGCCATCGAATGAGAGCAGGACGGTGGAGAACGTCCTACCTGATGAGTTGCCAGGCATATCCATCGCATCCGGACTTAGCCGGGTAGCCGGAAACAAGCTGCTCTATATGAAGCTCCTCTGCAAGTTCAAGGACGGACAGGAAAACGCCGTTGAGCAAATCAAAACAGCGCTCCGAATGGGCGACATCGAGACGGCAGCACGTCTTGCTCACACGGTAAAAGGTGTATCCGGAAATCTCGGTGGGAACGATCTGTACCAGGCCGCGGCACAGCTGGAGAAGGCCATCAAGGAGGGCAAAACTCTAGATCTGGTCATGCCAGAGTTCGACTCTCATCTAAAAGTCGTGATGGATGGGATAAGAGTGGTCGAGGAAAGACTGACCGCTCAACAGCAAACCGGGGATTCTGGGATGGAGGTGTCTGTCGATAAGGAAGCAGTAAGAACTCTGCTCCAGGAAATAGCTCAGCTCTTCGACAGCGATCTGATCGAAGCCATGAATCGGCTTGAAGCTTTGAATAGGCACCTGGCGAATTCCTCGGTCTATGGGGAGTTCAAACGGCTGGAAAAGCAAGTCGAAAGCTTCGATACGGACACTGCTTTGAAAACCGTGGAAACTATCGCCGGCAAGCTGGAAATAGAGCTATAGGAAGGAAAACATGGTGGAATGCGGTCGAAGACCTAGAGTCTTGATTGTGGATGATACCCCGGAAAACATTCAGATCCTCATGGGTACGTTGAAAGATCAATACGCTATCGTGGCGGCTATCAATGGAGAGAAAGCCCTCAGAATGGCCGCTGCAGAACCGACGCCGGATCTCATTCTCCTGGATATTATGATGCCCGGGATGGACGGGTTCGAAGTATGTAGCCGGTTGAAAGCCGATCCGGATACTCGGGACATCCCCGTCATTTTTCTTTCCGCTCTCGATGATACTGCCAATAAGGTAAAAGGGTTCGCGACGGGGGCTGTGGATTACATCTCCAAACCCTTTCAACCAGAGGAAGTTCATGTGAGAGTCAATACTCATCTGACCATGAGCCGTCTAAAAAGGAGTCTCGCAGAAAGGAACGAGGAATTGCGGGCGTACAGCGAAGGGTTGGAAGAAAGAGTGAAGCAACGAACCGCGGAGTTGGCGTCGTTGAACAGCATTTACGAGCGTTTCGTTCCCAGAGAATTCATCGATTTACTGAAGAAGAAGAGCATACTCGAAGTCAGCCTGGGCGATCAGGTGAGCCAGAAAATGACCGTGATGTTTGCGGACATTCGAGGATGGACCACCCTGCTGGAAAAGATGACCCCGGAAGAGGCTTTCAGTTTCATCAATGCCTATCTGAGACGAGTGACCCCGGTGATCAAGGAGTGCAATGGCTTCATCGATCAGTACTACGGCGACGGCGTAATGGCTCTTTTCCCTGGGAGACCGGAAGATGCGGTGAGGGCAGCCGTAGGAATGCAGACGGCAGTAGCAGAGTACAATAGGGAACGCGAGAGAGATAAGTTTGACCCTATCAGCGTCGGCATTGGGCTTCATCGTGCCGATCTCATGCTGGGCATTATCGGAAGTGAAGACCGCTTGCAAGGAGCCGTGGTCGCAGACGCTGTTAACCTCGCCTCACGCATTGAGGGATTAAATAAGATGTACGGCTCCTACGTAAGCCTGAGCGATGAGACCTTCTTGGCCCTGAAAGATTCGAGTCGATTCAGACATCGTTTTATCGACAAGATACGTGTAAAGGGAAGGGAAGACGCTGTAGCCGTTTACGAGGTTTTCGAAGGAGATCCCGAAGCAATCGCCGCGTTGAAAGAACAAACGAAAGCCGAATTTGAAAATGGTCTTGAGCTTTACTATGGGAAGCGGTTTTCTGAAGCCAGCGTACATTTCAACCAGGTTCTGGAGGAGCATCCTGGGGACCTGGCTGCGAGAATCTATCTGAAGCGCTGTGCCAATTACATGGTGAACGGTGTCCCGCCCGAATGGACAGGAGTGGAAACGCTTCTTGAGAAATAGAGAAGCATGCAAATTCACTAATACGAATGGGCTTTCAACTATGTGAAATGGCGGGCATGGAGGCCCGCCGCCACCAAACAATGGTGGGGGCCGGCGTCCCTGCCGGCCCTCTTCAAATTACTTGTCAGATGGCGCATTGGTATAAGGTGCAGCGAGGAGCCCCCGTAAGAGAGGATTACTTCCCAAAGCCTTGTAACTCTTCGTCCGCTTTTCGGTTAGGATAACGGCCATTCAGATTCTGCGATTCAGGAGGATTTGGAATGAGTCGGATGTTTCTTGCGCCCGGTCGTTACGTGCAGGGGGCCGGCGCCATCGAAGAAATTGGGGTCCACGCAGCCAGGATAGGTACCAAGGCCTTGTTCACAGGGGGAAGGACCGCGCTCAGCGTGTGCGGTTCCATGGTTGAGGCCAGCCTAAAAGACAACAAGGTCGCCTGCCATAAGGCTGTGTTCAGCGGCGAATGCTCAGACAAGGAGATCGGTCGGTTGGTCAGCGCGGCTAAGGCAAACGGCGCTGATCTAATCATTGCTGCCGGTGGAGGCAAAGTGATCGATACCGGCAAGGTGATCGCACACGAAGTGAAGATCCCCGTAATCATTGCACCCACCATTGCCGCCACTGATGCACCGTGTTCGGCCTTGGCGGTCATCTATTCGGAACACGGCGTGTTCGAGCGATACCAGGTTTTACCAAAAAACCCTGACTGCGTGTTGGTTGACACGATGCTTGTGGCACAGGCTCCCGTGGAATTGCTGGTGTCCGGCATGGGTGATGCTTTGGCCACTTATTGGGAGGCGGATACGTGCGCCAAGAGCTGCAAACCGAATGCTCTCACCGGAGCGTGCCCGCCCACTCTATCGGCACTTGCGTTGGCTCGGCTCTGTTATGACACATTGCTGGAATTCGGCCTCCGGGCAAAGCTGGCAGTGGAAAAGAAGTCCGTGACACCGGCAGTCGAAGCGATAGTCGAAGCCAACACCTTGCTCAGCGGCTTGGGGTTTGAGAGCGGAGGGTTGGCCGGAGCTCACGCCGTCCACAATGGCTTGACTGCCTTGGAAGCGTCGCACGATAAGTTTCACGGACAAAAAGTGGCTTTCGGAGTGCTCGTGCAAATGGTCCTGGAGGGCCGACCGTTAAAAGACGTGGACCAAGTCCTGGATTTTTGTTTGAGTGTGGGTTTACCAGTTCGTTTGGAGGATCTCGGTGTATCCATCTCGAGCCGTTATGACATACGGAAAGTGGCTGAGGCAACCACCGCAGCGGGTGAGACTATTCATGCCACCTGGTTTCCCGTAACCGCTGAAATGGTTGAGTCAGCCATCTGGGCTGCAGACGCAATGGGCAGAGAGCGGAAAAGCAGACTACCTAGCTCATGTGTTGCTGATAAGTAGATCCAGTATCGCCTATCCCATACTCAGGCTCATCCAGGCCGTAAGCGTGTTCCCCACACATGTGGGGATGAACCGACAAATATCGGCGTGATTTATGTGCCCATCAAGCCGAAGTTCTTAACACTGGCGTGATAAGCGGTAGTTTATTCGTGGGGAAACGGTGGGAAGCGGAAGTGTTTGCGCATCCTGAATTTGTCCAGCGCCCGGTCTACCCCGTCGCATGATCCGCTCTCTTCCCTTGAGGTTGCGACTGGGGCGCAAAGTGGCGGCGACGATCGCATCCAGTTCCCGTTGCGTGGACCCGAGGAGGTCTTCCCGTTCTTGGGCAAAGTACTTCGGGCTAAGGAAAAATGTGTCTCGAGAATTGCGAAAGCGGTTGCCCAACGAGAGGCAAAGTCCGGAGTCTTCTAAAAGAGTGAGCCTGGAGGAGTTGTTTTGCCGCGGCGGTCGGCGTTCTGCTTCCCGGCTTCGCTCTTCTTTTTCGCTTCGGCGATCCACCACTTGACAATGGAGCGCCATTTGGCGTCCTGCACCAGGGGAAGCGCTTTGGTATACAAGTCCACGGCCTTATCGTAGTGCCCCTCGCCCTCGTAGAGCTTGGCAAGGTATTCCATCGCCAGGTAGGATGTGGGCTTGAGCCTAATTGCCTTTTCGTAGTCGTCGATCGCCTGGAGGGGTTTGCCTGTCATCTCGTACGTAATGGCGCGTTGAAAATAGACTTCGGCGTTTCCGGGATTGATTTCAACTGCTTTGGAGTACCATTCGATGGCTTGGTCCCACTCCCGCGACATTGCCGCCAGGTAGCCCTTCCGGAAATAGTCCTCCGCCGGAGATGCCGCCGTCGCTAGCGCCCACGCGCTCCAGATACCGACCAATGTGGTGACGATGACGGCTGTCTTCTTCATGCGGCTCGGACTCCGTGTCTTCCGTTGTAGTTTGTCGGCACCCACCCGGAGTGCCGAGGTAACCGGGACGCGCGTGCACACGAGCGCTTTCTCGTTTCTACCGCGCCGGCCATCATGGAGTCTTTACCACAGATGGTCACCAACAACAACAGAATCGTGCTCTCATGCGGTCCTGGCTGTGAGGGACGGGACAGGATGCTCCCCAATGCCGGTGACTTAATGGAATGTGATGTGGCGCAGGCTTTCCAGCCTGCGTTCATTTGCCGGAAGAATCGGCGGACTGGAAAGCCCGCCCCAAGTTGAAAATCCAAGATCGAGCTCTTAAGTCACAAGCATTGGAGATGCCCTCGGCGTCACCCGCTCGATACTGACTGCCAAGACGGCGCCGAAAGATCGAGTTTCTTTAGCCGACCTTCTCGGAGCGCTACCAATCTCGATGTGGTCCGGACGAGAAAGTCCTTGTCGTGCGAGATCACCATGTAACTGAGGTTCGATTCGGTAAGAATGCCTACGAGTCGCTCGGTAGTCTCTTCGTCGAGTCCGGTAGTAGGCTCGTCAAGAATGAGAGCTTCCGGTTGCATAGCGAGTACCGTCGCGAGCGACACGAGACGTTTCTCGCCACCCGAGAGCTGGTGGGTGACCCGGTCTTCATAGCCTTTGAGACTCAACGACTCCAGGGTACAGGAAACGATGCGACGGACCTCTTCGGGAGGCTTGTCGAGATTTAGCGGCCCGAACGCCACGTCTTCGAGGACGGTGGGACAGAAAAGCTGATCGTCCGGATCCTGGAACAGGAACCCGATGCGGCGACGCACCTCATGGAAATCTGCCTCCGTACGTCGCGTTCGGCCGAATATCTCCACTTCGCCACGTTCCGGAGTAAGCAAGCCCATGATGATGAGCGCGAGGGTCGTCTTCCCGGAGCCGTTGGGGCCCACTACGCCGATCCGGTCGCCTCGCTGCATAGAAAAGTCAATCCCCTTCAGCACATAGCGGGAGTTGTACCGAAAACTCAGGTCTTTCAAACGTATCATCAGAGAACCAGCAACAGGACTGACAGCGCAGCACCGGACGCGGCGGCCAAGTAATCGCTGCGTCTCATGGCGGGCCGATGGAAGAGATAGAATTTCCCCTTGAAGCCGCGGCATTTCATCGCGGACGCGATGCGGCCTGATCTTTCAAAACTCCGCACAAGGAGCATTCCTACGAGGTAGGCATAGGATCGATAGGTGTGGAAGTTTGTCCGCGGCCTGAACGATCGCACCTTCATTGCAGTCACCAGACGATGGTACTCCTCGTGGACCACGTGCACGTATCGATAGCAGAAGAAGAAGAGGTGTGTGAGCTTGTCCGGCATGCCCATGGAATTGAGCGCGTTCATTAGGCTGAACACCGACGACGTACCCAGGAACGTGATAACGGCAAGCAGGATCGCATTGGATTTAATAGTGAGGAGAAGCGCGAGCAGAACCCCTTCGCGCGTCATACTCACCGGACCGAAAGACGCGAGGGTCTCTCCGGGATGAGTGAATGGAAGAAAGAACCAGAGAAAGAGGATGAAACCGTTGACGACGGCGAGCCGCTTGAGAATCTGCCGCACGGGCGCCCGCGCTGCGACAAACACCGCGATCGGTAATACCAGCGCGGCCGCGGCGGCGATAATCGAATGTTCAAGCGCCACCACGACGGAAAAAATAGCTGTGACCGCTATCTTAACCCGCGGGTCCAACCGGTGAAGGAACGAATCACCCTGTGAGAATTCGTCGACAGTCATGGTTCACACGGATCGTATATGCTCATCGGCAATTTGTGCGCGGATCATGCCACGTTTTTTCAAAATACATATAACATGGCGGGGTGTCAAGCGCAACCTGGCGAGCCGTTGTTCCACGAGATGATGGCGTGCTGGGGTGATCGTTTGTTGTGCGGGCGAGATTCGGTAGGGCCGGTTCAGCCTTAAGCAGAATTTTCAGCCGAGTGCAATATCACAATTCCAACGTTTCGGAGTCGGTACCGTCTCCCTTCAGAAAGGGCAAGAGCCAGTTTGGAGGTTTGTTCTCGTCGTCGGCCGCTCCGAACTTGAACTGCCATTGAAGAAAAGAAAACGCCGCCTCGTCGATGTCGTCAGGGATAGCTTCGTCCGGAACTTTGCAAGCGGTGGCCATGATCCTGATCGGGTGGCCCATGTCCCAGTCGTCCTTTAGAGCCCTCACGAGGCATCCCGTCTGAACAGCCCACAGGAATTGGTCTTTTCTGGACATCGCTCCCCCGTCCTTGGCGACACTGGCCGAAAGTTACGAACTCTTCCTTTGAAGCTCCCCATTCTCTCTACGAACCTCCGAGACGCGGCAAGAGATTGCCGGAGGATTTCGCGCGATCACTAACAGATCCAATAAGTTCCGTCAACTAAGAAAATCAATCCGGCTCCCCAAGGGCCGCGGGAGGTACAGGAAAAAACGTGCCCGAACCGATCATTTGGTGTAAACTTGCCGCACCCGCCTCAACGATAGCGTTGAAATCAGGAGCTATGCATGGACAACTGGACCTTCGGCATCACTATGACGGTCGTGGGAACGGGTGCCACCTTCTTGGTCCTCGGCATCCTGGTGTTTGTCATTGGCCTGCTCAAGAGGGGATTTCCTCTTTCTGCAGGTCCCAACCAAAACGAGAAAGCGAAAGGGGCATGAAATGCTTGACGGCTTCGTATTGGCCCTGACGGGTTTGGCCGAAGGGGTAAGATTCATGTTTTCTTTTCAAGGCCTGCCGAATGTGGTGATGCTTGGAATAGCGGCAGTCCTGCTGTACCTGGCCGTCAAGAAGGGCGTGGAACCACTGTTGCTGCTGCCGATAGGATTCGGTTGCCTGCTGGTCAACATTCCCCTGAGCGACCTGATGGACAAAGGCGGATTGTTGCGCTTTCTTTACGACATCGGGATCGCCACAGAGATCTTCCCGCTTCTCATATTCGTCGGAATCGGCGCTATGACCGATTTCACCCCTTTGCTGGAAAACCCCAAAATCCTGTTCTTTGGCGCTGCGGGTCAAATCGGTATCTTCATGACCCTGCTTTTGGCTCTCGCGCTGGGGTTCACACAACTTGAATCCATGTGCATCGGAATCATCGGCGCGTGTGACGGCCCGACGGCCATTTACGTGACAAGCCAATATGCCCCGCAGTTGCTGGGCGCGGTATCGGTTGCCGCGTATTCATACATGTCCCTGGTGCCGATTATTCAGCCGCCGATCATGAAGGCCCTCACTACGGAGAAAGAGCGGTTGGTGCGCATGCCAATGGCCGGGGCATCGACGGTGTCGCCCCGCACAAAGCTGTTATTCCCGATCATCGTCACTGCAGTAACCGGACTCATCGCACCCAAGGGCTTGCCGCTCATGGGGACGATTATGCTCGGGAACTTCATGAAAGAAAGCGGGGTCGTGCAACGGCTCACCGGCGCGTCAGAGAACGAGATTGCCAACATCGTGACGCTGTTTCTTGGTCTGGCCATTGGTGGAACCATGGAAGGGCATGCGTTCCTCAGGGTTGAAACCTTGGCGATCTTTGGGCTTGGCTTCGTGGCGATCTGCGTGGATACCGGCGCGGGGGTGCTCCTTGGAAAGTTGATGTACCTTCTCTCGGGCGGAAAGATCAACCCGCTTATCGGCGCAGCCGGCATCTCGGCTTACCCTATGGCTGCCAGGGTGGTGCAGATGCAAGGGCAGATTTATGACAGGCGGAACTACCTCTTAATGCACGCGATGGGTGCCAACACGGGCGGACAGATCGGCTCGGTCATGGCCGCCGCTGTGATGTTGTCAGTGCTCAAGGGTTTTGGTATGGCGTGACGATACGGATCAATCCACGTTAAACGTGAGCCGCCTCGCGAGCTTGTCGTCGATGTAGACTTCGACCTTCCAGAGGCCGGGCTTGTGCTGGTACAAGGCTTTCAGCGGCATGGAATGAACACGTTGAGCACCCCCCTTGGGTCTGTCGTGCGCCTTGTCCTGCTCCTCACGTAACACGTGGGTCTGCTGCAAGGTGCGGAATTCCTGTCCGGAGGGATCGAACCAGACCGTTTTGCTCACGTAGTTGTTCTTCTCGTTCGCGGGGACGAATATAACGTTGACCACGTCCTGCATCGTGTGGTCGAAGTTCGCCCTCGCGTGGGCCGTGGACCCGGCAGTAAGCGCGATCTTCGTGAGCATCCAGTAGTTTTCATCTGAGCCTGTGCGCTCGATGCCTTTGAACTGACCCAGGCCAAGTGCTTGGCACCCGAGCGCACAGGTCGCCACAATTCCGCATGTCAGCAGCCAGAACGCGGCCCGTTTCGCACTGACCATCAGGCACTCCTCACAAGCGCGATTTCGTCGCATTCCGGAAACTTGGCGCACCGAATGCAGTCCGCCCAGATCTTGTGCGGCAGGTCACCCTTTTCCATGATGGAGAAGCCGAGGCGCTCGAACAATCGAGGTCGATAGGTGAGCACGAACACCTGCTTCACGCCCATCTCCCGAGCTTCGTCAAGCAAGTGCTCCACTAGTTCGCTCCCGAGCCCGTGACCTTGCATGTCCGTCCGGACCGCCAGCGACCGGACCTCCGCCAGGTCCTCCCATACCACATGGAGCGCGCCGCAACCTACGATCTCGCCAGTCGTCTCGTCGACGCTCACGATGAAATCGCGCACCTGACCGTAGATTTCACTCATGGCCCGGGGTAGAATCTGCCCCCGTTCAGCTTGCTCGGTGATAAGTCGATGAATAGGCTTGACGTCTGCCAACCGCGCTTGGCGAATCACCCTGACACCTCCATCGCCGGGGGCTCCATCAGCCTGCGCATAAGCTCGCGGGCCGACTCGGAACCAGGCGAGGCCCCGAGCATCCGGGTGAGTTCTTCCACACGTTGTTCTTTGCCCAATGGCGTAACCTCGATTCGCGTCCGGCCCTTGCGCACCGACTTCTTTACCGAGAAGTGGTGTTTCGCCACCGCGGCGATCTGATGGAGATGCGTAACACAGAGTACCTGTTGACTGCGCGCTACTCGAGCCAGCCGCGTTCCGACCGCGGATGCGGTCCTCCCTCCGATCCCCGCGTCTACTTCATCGAAGATCACGGTCCGCCACGCGGCTTCATCCGCTTGAAGAGCTTTCACCGCCAGCATGATCCGCGAGAGCTCGCCCCCGGATGCGATGTTCGCCAGCGGGCGCAGCGTCTCGCCGGGATTGGCGGAGAGAAGAAACTCCACCCGGTCCATTCCGTCGTCCGATCCGCGGTCTTCGCCCAGGTCATCGAATTGCACACTAAACGACGCGTCAGGCATAGCGAGGTCCTTTAACTCTTTTTTCACCGAAGTCTCAAGTTTGCGGGCCGTCTTTCTTCTTGCCTCACCAAGGTTGCGAGCAGCGCTGAGATATGCCCCCCGCTTTGCGGCAACTTCGCTCTCAAGTTTGCGTACGACAGCGCGAGCTTCGATGACATCGCCGGACTCTCGATTGAGCGCTTCGAGGCGGCCCAGGAGGCCTTCCACGTCAGCCCCGTACTTCTTCTTGAGTCGCCTGATGAGGCCCAGCCGCTCCTCGATCTGCTCAAGCCTCGCGGGATCGCTGTGGGACTTCTCTGCCGCGTCGCGCAACTCCATAGCAACGTCTTCAAGGCGGTAAATAGCCTCGTTCAGACCGTCTCCTATGCTGCCAAGACGGGGGTTGACCGAAACAAGGAATTCCACGGCCTTCTTCACGTCTGCGAGATCGGCCAGAATGCTTCCCGACCGCCCATAGATCGCCTGGTGCGCCTCGTACGCACGCTCTCGAATCTGAACGGCCTTCCTGAGAATCTCGCGCTGTTCTGCAAGTTCGTCTTCTTCTCCGGCCTTGAGACTTGCCTTCGTCAGTTCTTCCACAGCCGCGGCGCCATCCTGGTTGTCTTGCTCCATTTGCTGAAGCCTGGTTTGTGCTGCCTCGAGCTGTCTCGCCGAGCGGCCTCGTTCAGCGAACGTCTCGCGGGTCGATCGCAGGAGCGATTCAAGCCCTCCGAAACGATCGAGCAGTGCCGCATGCTCGTCGGGGTCGAGCAGCAACTGGTGCTCGTGCTGCCCGAAGATACTCACCAGCGCTCTTCCGGTGGCCTGGAGCGTCCCCAGCGTAACGAGCGCACCGTTCACCGAGCAGCGAGATCGGCCCGTACTGGACAATCGTCGAGACAAAATGATTTCGCCACTGTCCGTGGAAATTCCTTCAGGGAGCCCCGCAATCTCTACGTCGCCGTTGATCTCGAAAAGCGCCTCGACCGATGCTTCTTCTTCACCCGTGCGAATGAGATCCGACCCGGCCTTGGCTCCCAAGAGCAAATTCAACGCACCGATAAGGATCGACTTCCCCGCGCCGGTCTCGCCGGTAAGGACGTTGAAGCCCTCGTGGAATTCGACTTGAACCTCATCGATGATCGCGAGGTTTGCTATTTTAAGAAGCCGTAACATTGCTCCAAGCAGGATGTTTCACACCCATGCGTTCCGGACGGCAGGGCGGCCGAGTGCGGGTCGGTGCTCACAACAGGCCCAACTTTTCTTTGAGCACGTCGAAATAGTCCCGCGACCGGGATTTGACCATGAGAAACGGCAGAGGCGATCTGACGATGCGGATCGATTGCCCTGGTTCCAGCCTCACGATCGCGTGCCCGTCCAATGTCAGAGTTAACTCCTCGCCCCGCTTCAGGACCAACTCCGTCTCCAGATCCGCCGGGATCGCCAGTGTTCTCAGTAGTCCTGAATACGGGCAAATCGGTGTTAGGAGCATCGCTTCGATGTCCGGGTGCACCAAAGGCCCGTTCGCGGCGTATGAGTACGCACTGGAACCGATCGGGGTGCACAGGATCAGTCCGTCGGCTCTCACCTCGATTTCCCGGGAGTTGCCCATTCGCACACCCAGGTCAATGAGCCGGGCTCGCGCACCCCAGTGAATCACGACGTCGTTGAGCACCCGAGTGACCCCTCCATCCGGGAGCGTCACCTGGAGCATCATCCGCTTCACCAATTCCGCAGAGCCGTCCAGCAGCGATCGCAGCTCTGATTCGGCTTCCTCGGGCGAGACTTCAGCCATGTAGCCGACCCGTCCGAGATTTACGCCGAGGACCGGAACGATCTTGGCATTAAGCAGCGATGCGGCTCGCAGTATCGTCCCGTCGCCGCCAAGTACAACGAAAACATCTGCGTCATCGCCGATTCGGTCGCTGGTGGCAGCGCCCCACTTGCCGGCCAAATCGGCCTGTGACGCTTCGAGGAGCACGTCTCGTCCGTCTTCTTTGATGAAGCGACTGAGCCGCTCCCCCAACAGCACAGCCTGTTGTTCCGACCTTTTCAAGATGAGGGCGATGCGCCGCATATAAGCCTCAATGAATTCATGGATTCCGACGCTGGATTGAGTAACACGATCAGCGCTAAAAATCCAGCAAAACCGCCCAAAGACTCACACAACTTCATGCGGTCCCTTGCCTGAAAGCGCGTGATGCGATACGGTGACCGCATGGAATTGTTCGACCATGCCGCGTCCCGTAGCGCCGAGCGACCGCTCGCGGACAGAATGCGTCCCGCGGACCTCGAGGATTTCGTAGGCCAGGAGCACATCCTCGGCACCGGGACCACGCTCCGCCGAGCGATCGAAGAGGACCGGCTCTTTTCGATGCTGTTCTGGGGGCCACCCGGTACTGGCAAGACAACCCTCGCGCGCATCATCGCGGCGCGATCGCGGTCACGTTTCATACATTACTCCGCGGTAACCGCTGGCGTGAAAGAAATCCGCGAGGCTGTTGCGCGCGCGCGGGAGGACTTGACCGTATCCGGAGCGCGGACAACCCTCTTTCTCGACGAGATCCACCGATTCAACAAGGCCCAACAGGATTACTTGCTACCTCACGTGGAGGATGGGACTATTCTCCTCATAGGGGCCACCACGGAAAACCCCAGCTTTGAGGTAAATTCCGCGCTGCTTTCGAGGCTCCGCGTATTCGTCTTCGAGTTCCTCGATCCGTCAGCTCTCGAGAAGATCATCCGCCGCGCACTGGAAGACCCGGAACGCGCCTTGGGCGGCCTCGGGCTGACTCTCGACGACGAAGCGTGCTCAACGATTGTAACACTGTCCGGTGGAGACGCAAGAACCGCGCTGAACATCCTCGAGGTGGCCGCTGCCGAGGCGCGACAGCACCATGAGGGACGAATCGACCGAGACCTCGTGCTTGAGGCCGCTCAGCGTCGAAACCTGCTGTACGACAAGACCGGCGAAGAGCACTACAACCTCATCAGTGCGCTGCATAAATCCTTGCGGGACAGCGATCCCGACGCGGGGCTTTACTGGATGGGCCGCATGATTGAAGGGGGTGAGGACCCGCTGTACATTGCGCGGCGGCTGATCCGCTTCGCAAGCGAAGATGTCGGCCTCGCATCGCCACGTGCACTGGAGCAGGCTGTCGCAGCGTACCAGGCCTGCCGATTTGTCGGATTGCCCGAGTGTGCGCTGGCGCTTGCGCAGGTGGTGGTGTTCCTTGCGACCTCGCCAAAGTCAAACTCGCTGGAAGCCGCATATATTGCCGTCAAGCAAGAAATTGGCCGCACCGGCCACCTGCCGGTTCCACTGCACATCCGTAACGCACCGACGCGGTTCATGGAGCGCCTGGGGTACGGCAAAGGGTACAAGTATGCACACGACTACCCTGATGCAAAGGTTGACCAAGAACACTTACCCGAGGGAATTCGTACCAAGCGCTTTTACCGCCCCACGGACCGAGGCTTCGAGACCACGATTCGGGAGCGGATGGGCAAAGAGGACCGGGAAGACGGTTAAGGGGCCGAGTTGGTCGCTTCCGGCAGAGGCCGGGCCGGACGCCACCGTAATCGTTCAGTTATTCACGGCGAGGAGCAACAACCTGTCCGAAGGCAGGGAATGAACACCATCTTCTGAGGGTGGCTCCGACGTCACACGTCGGAGCGCCGAAGGCGTAAGAGGTCTTGAT
>Ga0172374_1000020_pt1 | contig 139744 bp, 130 predicted proteins | sample LakKiv3m_FD_114536 | JGI IMG/M metagenome (GOLD analysis project Ga0172374, IMG submission 114536) | Freshwater microbial communities from Kabuno Bay, South-Kivu, Congo - kab_092012_10.3m | ecosystem: Environmental > Aquatic > Freshwater > Lake | place: Democratic Republic of the Congo... | reverse complement strand
CAAGATTCCAAAAAAGATGCCCCTCCCTGTCCCTCCCCGTCAACGGAGAGGGAACGCACTTCCCCCCGTTGACGGGGGGATTGAGGGGGGGATGGTTGACGACAAGAATCAGCGCAGCGCAAAGAAGACACGTCCTCGGGGCTGCACCGCCTCTTATCTTAACGCTTATGCGCGAAGGCGGGAACCGAGAAAGGAAACTGTCCCGCGCGGAACGCGGGACTGCCTTCGCAGGAATGACGCAGTTTAACGTATGAATCGGTCAAGAATCTTGGCAGTTTGTATACAAGGTCGCTTTTGCGCTGACGGCCCACAGGCAATGGCGGCTCCAACCGCCCTGGAGAGACCATGTTTGGAAAATTCAGACACATTGTCCAGATGATCACGCGCGCACTCGGCTACGTGGGCATGGCCTTCGTGGTGCCTATGATGCTCTTGACCTCGACCGACGCCGTGGCCAGGGACGTTTGGAGCCGCCCGATCCGAGGCGCTTTCGAAATGTCGAGCTTCATGCTCTCGATATTCGTCTTGTTAGGGTTGGCCTATGCCCAGCAAATGAAAGACCACGTGCACGTCACTATTTTTGTCGAGCGTCTGCCCCGGAAATTGCGCGACGCCCTGAGCATATTCACTACGCTGTTGAGCATGGGCATCGTCGCCATCATGTGCTGGCAGGGAATCGTCGTGGCTTTTGAGTCGAGCGCCTTTTCGGACATGCTGCGGATTCCCCAGTTGCCGTTTCGGTTGCTTGTTGCGGTAGGAGGATTGTTCTTGTTCCTTGAATTCTTTTTCGACCTTGTGGATCAAACTCGGAGCTTCTTCGCATGATAACCGATCCGGTGACCGTCGGCGCGCTCGGTGCGCTCAGCGTGTTTGTGCTCATATTCCTGGGTATGCCCATAGCGTTCGCGATGATGCTTGTGGGTTTCGCAGGTTTGAGCGTCCTGTCTTCCATCGAAGCGGCGCTTCCGGTGACGGCCAGCACCATGTGGGAGACTGCCTCGTTCTATTCGTACACCGTCATCCCGCTCTTCGTCATCATGGGTTCCTTTGCCGGCAGTTCAGGCATCACCAGGGAACTTTATGCGTCGTTCGACAAGTGGACCCGCCGGGTGCCCGGAGGCCTGGCCGTGGCCACTATCGGAGCTTGCGGCGCGTTCGCCGCTGTGTCCGGTTCGTCAGTGGCGACAGCGGCCACGATGGCCACAGTGGCCCTGCCGGAAATGGATCGGTTCAAGTACGACCAACGACTGTCCACCGGGAGCGTCGCGGCGGGAGGGACTCTCGGTTTTCTCATCCCACCCAGTATCGGGTTCGTCGTGTACGGCATGCTGACCGAGCAATCCATCGGTAAGCTGCTCATCTCGGGCATTCTGCCGGGCCTCCTGTTAGTGGCCTCCTACATGACCGTCGTGCTGCTTTGGGTGAAACTCAGACCTGAGGCCGCGCCTCGGGATCTCGAGCCGGTGAGTTGGAAAGAGAAATTCGCAGCACTCAATGGCGTGAAGGAACCCCTATTCATCTTCTTTTTCGTAATGGGCGGGATTTATACGGGATTATTCACTCCAGACGAGGCAGCTGCGATAGGAGCCACTCTCCTGCTTCTAATCGCTCTAATTAAGGGCAAGCTTACCGGCGCAAACCTTTTCAAGGCGATGACAGAATCGCTCCGCATCTCCGTGATGGTGTTGATGCTCGTCGCGGGTGCGAACGTGTTCAGCTATTTCATGGCTCTCTCGACGATTCCTATGCAGGCGGCCAATTGGGTGACAGGGCTCAACGTTTCGCCGTACCTCATCCATGCGATGATCCTGTTCGTTTACCTTATCCTGGGATGTTTCATCGACGCCATCTCCATGATGGTCCTGACGCTGCCCGTGGTCTTCCCCATCATTCTGGCGCTGCATTTCGACCCGATCTGGTTCGGGGTCATCGCGGTCCTTATGATGGAGGCCGGCTTGATTACGCCGCCCATGGGGCTCAACTTGTTCACCGTCGCGGGCGCGGCAAAGGGAGTCCGTTTGGAAACCGTGATCAGAGGCGCGGCGCCTTTCTTGATGGCCCTCTTGTTCGTGGCCGTGGTGTTGACTGCTTTTCCGAAGATCGCTCTCGTATTGCCCGATATGATGAGGCGATGATTGTGGTTCAAATGGTAAGTTGTTCCGCTCGGTTGCCGCTGAGCGATTCTGAGACTGTTCCTTCCAAGCGAGGAGACGAGAATGGCGTTACTGCCTGAAGTCAAAAGACATTACGGAAAACTCAAGTTGCTGATTGATGGCGAATGGGTGGATTCTGCGTCCACCCTGGTCCACGAAGATGTGAATCCCGCCACGGGTGAAGTCATCGCGGAATTTCCCACCGCGACGCAGGAAGAGGCCCGCGCGGCAGTAGAAGCCGCTCAGCGAGGCTTTGAAGCAATGAAAGGGATCGCTCTTCGTGAGCGAGCCAAGATGCTCTTCGACATGCGCCAGAAGTTCGAGGAGCACTTCGACGACCTCACCAGGGTGCTGACACAAGATCACGGCCGGACCATCAAGGAGTCCATCGGATCGGTGCGCCGGGTGATCGAAAACATCGAATCCGCTTGTTCCGCGGCGTACGGATTGGTGGCACGCAACGAGCATCTCGACGACCTCGCCAGAGGCATCGACATGTGGTTGACCTGGGAGCCATTGGGCGCGTTTCTCATCGTTACTCCGGGCAACATACCGATGCACGCGTGGTCATCGTTCGTGCCGTATGCTCTGGCCGCGGGTTGTTCGGTTGTCGTCAGCCCAAGCCGACAGGACCCCGTAGCGGCCGAGTATATTTGCCGGGTCGCTCTCGAAGCCGGCTGGCCCAAGGGAGCCATCAACATGGTTCACGGCGGCCGGGAGGTCAACAAGTACATCCTTCGCCAGCCTGAAATCCAGGGCCTTGGGTTCATCGGCTCCTCGCACGCGGGTTGGGAACTCTTCAAACTCTGTGGCGAACTTGGAAAGAACTCCTCAATCAACGGAAACGGCAAGAACACCGTAGTGATCATGCCCGACGTGGATGTGAGCACCGTAATCCCGTACGTGCGGCAAGGCTGCTTTGGCATGACCGGCCAGCGTTGCCTCGGATCGGACAACGTTGTCGTGGTGGGTGACATCTACGAGAAATTCAGAGAGCGGTTCGCCCTCGAAGCTCGGACGATGAAACTTGGCTACGGCCTGGACGAATCAACTGCGATGGGACCGTACTGCGCGGCTACCGGACGTGACAAAGTGGCTGCATGGGTTGAACGAGCGTTGGCTGAAGGCGCGACCATGGTGCAGGACGGGCGCATCCTCGGGCCGGAGTTGACCGAGGGCTTCTTCATGGGACCGACGATCATCGAGAACGTCCACCCGGATATGGAAGTCGCCAAGGAAGAAGCCTTTGGCGCGGTTGCCGGCCTGATTCGGGCCGAGAGTCTCGACCAGGTGATTGAGTGGATCAACACGAAGACCGATCTGGGGCATTCGGCCTGCATCATGACGGAAAGCGGCCGCAACGCCCGAAAGTTCGCGCGAGAGGTGAACGTCGGTAACGTGGGCATCAATGTCGGTGTGCCGCAGCCGTATGCATTTTTCCCGCTGGGTTCCAAGCGCAAATCGTTCTTTGGCGGGGCCAAGAGCAGGATGGCATCCATGAGGCTCTTTCTCGACGAAAAGACGGTGACCGCTCGGTGGGTGTGATTGAAGGAAACGATTGCGCGACGTCTGGTCGATTTGGCGGCGTGGATTGGAAGAAGCCCTCTTGAAACAGCCAGGCACGATGAATTGGTAGGGCCCGGCGTCCCTGCCGGGCCAGACTGGTAGAGCGTTTCGTAAGTAGCTTGCCAGCTTGCCAAAGCTAAGGTGAGGTATTGAACAACGCGATATGCCCCGTAGGGACGGGTCTGAGACCCGCCCCTACCCAAGCCTGTCGCTGACAACAACGTGAACGTATTTTTGAATCGATCTGCTAATTTGTTTGGTGATAATCCGCCGGCACGGAGGCCGGCGGCTACCAATTCCAGGAGTGCATTCGTGTTAATCGAACACCCACTTGGGGATTCGCGATAAACGTCTTGACTTGGAAAACGCGGGAGACCTTCCGTGCAGTACTCCGAAACTGACCTCATCAACATAGAATTTCAGCTCAACGGCAAGCCGATGCGACTCAGCGTGCGACCGTTCGACACCGCACTGTCAGTGATCCGGGACCAGATCGGCTTGACGGGCACCAAGGAAGGTTGCGACATCGGCGAATGCGGCGCGTGCACGATCGTCGTGGACGGAAAGGCCGTGACCGCCTGTCTGATGCTCGCTCCGCAGCTCGATGGTCGTGAAGTTCAGACAATTGAGGGTGTGGCGGAAGGTGACGCTCTCCACCGGATTCAGCAGGCTTTTCTCGCTCACGGAGCGGTTCAGTGCGGCTTTTGTACGCCTGGGATGGTGATGTCCGCAAAGGGTTTATTGGACGCGAATTCCAATCCCACCCGCGAAGAGATCGCGGATGCGCTGGCGGGCAATCTGTGCCGGTGCACGGGTTATGTTCAAATTGTTGACGCGGTTGAAGAGCTGGCGCGATCTGCCTGTGGAAATGAAGCTGCAAAGCGGTGAATCCATGAGGTCTCGATTCGGATACTATAGACCCGGCTCACTCTCCGAGGCCCTAGAGTTTCTCGGGCGCCACGCGACGGAAACCGCGATTGTCGCGGGCGGGACGGACCTGATGATATCGGCCCGGAGCGGCGATCTACAGTGCAAGTACGTGCTGGACGTCTCTCGCCTGGATGAACTGCGGGCCGTGGAAATGAGCGACGGAATTCTGGCTATCGGCTCCGCTGTGACTCACGCGGAAATCGCGGCTCACGCGGTGATTCGCGAAACGGCGCCGGTCCTGGCGAAAGCCGCGAACTGCGTCGGAAGCACTCAGATTCGAAACATGGGTACGATCGGTGGGAATATTGCGAATGCTTCGCCGGCTGCGGACACAGTGCCGCCGCTCATGGTTCACAATACAAGAGTGGTCGTGAAGAGCACATCGAGAGAACGGGTCGAATCACTCGGGGATTTCATCGGCGGGCCGTACGTTACGATGCTCAAACCCGGCGATCTGATCACCCAAATCCTCTTGGAACCGATGAGGCAGGGCTACCGACACAGCTTTCAGCGAATCGCGCGGCGGAAGGCCCTGTCAATAGCACGCATGAATGTCGCGGCTGTCGGTCTTACGGATGCCGATGGACTGATTCAAGAATTGAGGCTTTCGGTCGGCTCAGTGACTCCTCGCCCGTGCCGCATGACCGCCGCGGAAGAGGTTTTGAAACATAACAAGCCGGACAAAGATCTTTTCTGGGAAGCAGCGGAAAAGGTCTCCCATGAAATGGTGCGCTGGAGTGGGATACGACCGACCACCGAGTACAAACGCCCAGCTGTTGAAGGTCTGGTTTACCGAGCGCTTGCGGACCTCTTTCTGAGCGAAGGGTGACACTGATGTTCTGTCGTGTAGGCAAGAATGACACGACTCGCAGCAACCGCATCCCGTACGAGAAAATCCCCCCTAACCCCCCTTTAACAAAGGGGGGAACGGAGGAGCCGCTCTTTCGAAAGGGAATGCTTGGCTCATACCCCCCTTTCGTAAAGGGGGGCAGGGGGGATTTTGGCCGCAGCCACGGCCATATGTTTGAGCGCACACAGGGGTGAGGCACATTGATGCGCGGCTTGACGATACAGCAAGCACGGAGGTTTTGATGTCCTTGGGTGGCGTCCACTCTTCAACAATAGGAGCATCGATCGAACGTCGCGGCGCCCGTGAACGCCTCCGCGGGGTCACTCGGTTTGCAGCGGACCTGAACGTCGCGGGCCTTGTCACTGCCATGGTCTTACGCAGCGATCGACCGCACGCGCTCGTTCGAGAATTCGATGCCGCGGACGCAAAGTCGGTGCCTGGATGCCTCGGAGTGTTCACCTGGCGGGACATACCCGGACGCAACCGGTTCGGCATCATCAGCAAGGATCAAGAGCTGCTCGTGGAGCACAAGGTGCGTTGCGTCGGGGATCCCATAGCCCTCGTGGTCGCCGAGACCGAAGAGGCAGCGCAGCAGGCGATGCACAAAATTCGGGTCGTGTACGAGGACCTTCCCTCTGTTTTCGACCCGGAAGAGGCGCTCGGAGCGGCCGCGCCGAGGATTCACGAAAAGGGCAATCTGTTGGGACGGCGAGTCTTCAAACATGGCAGCTCGGAAGAAGCCTTCAAGCACTCTGATGTCTTCGTGGAACGGACGTATACTACCTCGTTTGTGGAGCATGCGTACCTGGAGCCTGACGCCGGCCTCGCGTATGTGGACGACAATGGCATTCTCGTCGTTCACGCTTCCACACAGAATCCTCACTACGACCAGAAGGACGTGGCGGATCTTCTAGGCCTCGGAGAAGACCGCGTTCGCATCATTCAGATGGCTACCGGAGGAGGGTTCGGCTCCAAGCTCGATCTCAACGTTCAGGGATTTGTGGGACTGGCTGCGTTCCTTGTTCGGCGGCCCGTGCGGATGGTCTATTCTCGAGAGGAAGCGTTTCTCGCCACTGCGAAGCGCCACCCCCTCAAGATCCGGTACAAGAGCGGGGCTAATCGCGATGGTCGGCTGACTGCCATCGATGTGACCATCATCGGCGACACCGGCGCGTATGCGTCATACGGTCTGGCGGTGCTTTCTCGATCCGCGGTGCACGCAACGGGGCCGTACGAGGTCCCCAATGTTCATATCGAGTCGATTTTTGCGTACACCAACAACCCTATGGCAGGCGCCATGAGGGGCTTCGGCGTACCGCAATTGGCATTTGCCCACGAATCGCAGATGGACCTTATTGCTGAGGAGTTGGGGCTGAGTCCGCTGGAAATCAGACGGCGGAACGCTCTCCGCATCGGCTCGCAGACGGCCACCGGACAGTGTCTGACCGCGAGCGTGGGAATTCGTGCGACCCTTGACGCAGTCGCTCAGCGGTGGGAAGAAGCCAAGAAAGAAAAGCCAAGCACCCGACCCTTTGTCAGACGAGGTGTCGGGATAGCCTCGATGATTTATGGGATCGGCAACACAGGCATGCAAAACCCCTCGACCGCTCACGTGGAACTCGGCCGTGACGGCTCCGTGACGCTCTACTCGGGTGCTGCGGACATCGGGCAGGGCTCCTCGACGGTGCTGGTCCAGATCGCAGCCGAAGAACTGGGTTTGAGGCCCGAAGCCATTGGCTCGATCATAGCGGATACGGCCCTCACATCATCCGCGGGCGCCACATCCGCGAGCCGCCAGACATACATTTCCGGAAACGCTGTGCTGGACGCGACCCGAAAACTCCGTGAGGTAATCCTCACCGAAGCTGCGATGATGCTCAAAGTCGATCGCGGGGAACTCGATCTGAGAGACGGATCGGTGTTTCTTCGGACCGATCCGGGCAAAGTTGTTTCCTTCAAGGACATCGCAGAACGGGCGTCGCGGACTGGTTTGCCACTCAAATGGCAAGGGTATTTCGATCCCGATACCACACCTCTGGATCCGGAGACGGGCCAGGGACGGCCGTACGCAACCTATGCGTTCGCAAGCCATGTGGCCGAAGTCGAGGTGGATTCGCTCAGCGGTGAAGTCCGAGTCCTCAGGGTCACTGCCGCGCACGACGTCGGTAAAGCGATCAATCCCTCGAACGTCGAGGGACAGATTTACAGCGGCGTGGCGATGGGGTTCGGTCTTGCACTCATGGAGGAATTCCATCCGGGAGAGACGGAATCTCTCAAGGATTATCACATTGCCACCTGCGCAGACATGCCGGCGATCACTCCGATCATAGTGGAAGATCCCGAACCGACAGGGCCTTTCGGTGCAAAGGGTGTGGGTGAGCCTGCGCTCATTCCGACCGCGCCTGCCATAGCGAATGCAGTGGCGGACGCGCTGGGCGCTCGTGTGTACGATCTTCCGCTGAACCTCGAAAGAGTGCTCAAAGCCGGCATTTCAGTAAGGTCAGCCGAAAAGGAGAAGCCATGCCAGGGACGTTGATCACGAACATCGGGACATTGATCAGCGGTAACATTTCAGCCCCGATTCTGGATGCCGACGCGATTCTCATCGCTGACGGCAAGATACAAGAGATCGGCAAATCGGCCGAGCTGAAGGATCGCGACGTCGAAACAGTCATCGACGCTGCAGGAAGCACCATCGCGCCCGGGTTGATCGATTCGCATTGCCACCCGGTGCTTGGCGACTTCACGCCTCGTCAGCAGCAGACCGGATTCATCGACAGCGAAGTCCACGGAGGCGTCACCACCATTATCTCGGCCGGTGAAGTCCACCTGCCCGGCAGGCCCAAAGACCCCGCCGGAACAAAGGCCCTGGCGATCTTGGCGGCCAAGTCCTTCGCCTCTTTCCGTCCCGGCGGCGCTAAGGTCATCGGCGGCGCGGTCATCCTCGAAAAGGGCCTTACCGAGGAAGATTTCGCGGAGATGGCTCGCGAAGGCGTCCGCATCGTGGGCGAAATCGGGCTCGGGTCGGTGAAATCTCCGGAAGACGCCGCTCCCATGGTTCGCTGGGCCAAGAAGCACGGCATGACGGTTATGATGCACACCGGCGGGACTTCCATCCCCGGCAGCGATACGGTCTCCGCAGACCAGGTCATCGGCGCGGATCCGAGTATAGCCAGCCATGTCAACGGCGGCCCGACCGCGGTTTCGGTCAGGGAAATCGAGAAACTGGTCAAGGAAACCGGCTACGCGCTCGAAATCGTGCACTGCGGAAACCCGAAGGCGATGGTCGAAGCGCTGAAACTCGGCATCGAGCACAAAGCACTCGACCGGTTCATCATCGGCAACGACGCTCCATCGGGAACGGGCGTGGTGCCCCTCGGCATCCTTCGTGTTATCTGTATGGCCGCGTCTCTGACCGAAGTGACACCGGAACAGGCGCTGTGCATGGCAACAGGCAATACGGCCCGAGTGTTCGGCTTGGATCGCGGTTTGATCAAGAAAGGTCTCGCCGCGGACCTTGTAGCCCTTGACGCGCCCATGGGATCGGTTGGAAAAACCGCCCTGGCGGCTATAACTGCCGGCGACGTCCCAGGCGTTTCGATGGTCATGGTCGACGGCAAGGTCGTGGTCTGGACGAGCCGTAACACACCACCCGCGGTGCGCAAGGCCAAGGTTGTGTGAGGTAGCGTTCTTTTGGTGAATATGTATCCGGGGAGGCCCCTTTTTGTAAAAAGGGGCCTCCCCGGACCCCCCCACCAAAAACTTCCAACTTGGTCGGCTCATGCAAGTAGATAAAGAAAAATGCAAAGGTTGCGGAGCATGCGTGGTTGACTGCCCGCAGAGCGCGATACGGCTGCGGCAAAAGAAGGCCACGGTCGGCGAAAACTGCTCCCTGTGCGGAGCCTGTCTACGAGTCTGCCCCGAGGGAGCGCTGTTTCCTGAGCCGAACCCAGCTTCCGGCGCGGTCTCGTGCGAATCATGCCCGATCGGCTGCCAGATCAAGGAAGGATTTTTCGGCGCGTGTCGCCGATTCGTCAACAGGTGCGGTCGGCTGGAACGGACAATATCCCTGAAGACCTTCGAAGAAGTCCGCGACTTTGCCGGTCCGGACTGGGACCCCGTCATCCGGGAGCCGCTCATCACGGCCATCGGCGCGGGAACCACGTATCCCGACTGTAAACCTGCTCCTCACATCGTCCAGTCCAAGGTGGACGGAGTGGACGTGGTGACGGTGGTTACCGAGGCGCCGCTGAGCTATTCCGGAATCAAGGTCAAAATCGACACCGACGTAACCATCGGCGAAGAAGGCGCTCCGATTTACCACCGCAAGAAGAAGGTAGGACACCTCACGACCGAGGAATATGGCTCCAAGATCCTCTCGATCGGCGGCGTGAACGTCTTGACCGGCGCGACGGGATTGACCGCCGCACGTCTGGTTTCTGACATCGCGAACCGGAACAAGGTGACCCTTCGGATTGAGGGCGGAAGTCAACTCGAAGTCCAGGTGGGGCAGAAACCTGTCATCGACGGCAAGATCGACGACGTGATGCGTGTCGGCTGCGGCAGCGCCACCCTGGGGCTCTTTGCCGGTTTGTTCAAAGATGTGGCGGACGAGGTCATCGTGCTGGATTCGCACCTGACAGGGCTGATGAGCGAACACACCGCGGGAGTGTTCGTGGGGGCTCGTCCAAGCGGTGTGAAGCCCGCCTTTCCGCGCAGCACACCGGGGAGGTATTTCGGGGATCACGGCAAGGGCTGGGGCGGCACTTCGATCGAAAACCCAGCGGACATCATTGCATCGATCGACATGACCGTTGCCCGTCCCGGCATGAAGATCATGGTGACGGAAACCACGGGCCGGAACGCCGTGATGTTCGGGGTTCAACCGGATGGAAGTCTCAAGGAAATCAGCTTGCCTGCTGCCGCGAAGCGGGTCGTGGCAGAGCTTGCGGACTCCTGCCAGCAGTCGCGGGTGTCCGCGGTTTACTGTGGCGGCAGCGGTGGCAGCGCACGAGCGGGCGTGACGCGATATCCCATCAAGCTCACCAGAGCCGTTCACGCCATGAAGGCGCGGCTCACGGTCGGTGGCGCGACGACCTTTGTCCTGCCCGGCGGCGGAATCAATTTCATGGTGGACGTGGAAAAGGTCATGCCCGGCGCGTTCACCTGGGTTCCGACGCCCGCGACGGTCTGCCCCATCGAATACACGATGACACTGGACGATTTCCGCCAAATGGGGGGCCACGAAGAAGCGATCAAGCCTTTTTCTACAAAGCGGTAGACCTCTTTTTGGAGAGGCTGTGTCAAGACTCGAAACGTGTCAAGAGGCGTAGCACGACTGGGCTTCGAATGCCTCTTTATAGCCCTCACCCCGGCCCTCTCCCAGAGGGAGAGGGAGGCGTACGGAGCCGATCTCCGGTCCCCTCTCCCTCAGGGAGAGGGTTAGGATGAGGGGGTCATCGTGTTACGAATGCGTTCTCTGAATGCGCTTTGAACCACTCTCCGGAGGCGCGGGCTGCGGGCAGGCCACCTTGTGGGAACGGACAATAGCAGTCCTCGACAGCGGGGCCGTTCTTGTCGAATGCGGCCCCATGCGCATGTTCATCGACGCGTCCGTCGAGGGTCGGCCTCGGCCGGACCTGGGCCGGAGTGCAGCCGAGGCTGCGGTCGGTTTCTTGGAGGAAGTGGCCGCATATTGGGCGGACTTGAAGGCGCCCGCTATACTCATCGGCAGAGCGCCCGAGAGTTCGCTTGTTCGAACCATGTGGGACGCATGCCGCGCAGTCGGCGATCCTGATCTCACGCCGATGGCCGCGGTTGCGGGAACCATTGCTGATGCCACGGCCGACGTGCTGGTCAACCTGGGAGCGACGCGAGTGACAGTAAACAACGGGGGCGATATCGCAGTACGACTCACGCGTGGGGATGCGCTCGCTGTTGGCATTCGTCCCGACGTAGACGGCCGCGAGATCACCCATCGGCTGGTGGTCACCGCGGACATGAACGTCGGAGGGATCTGCACCAGTGGGCTCGGCGGAAGGAGCTTCACGCGCGGGGTCGCGTCCTCCGCGACGGTGTTCGCTCCAACTGCGGCCATTGCCGACGCGGCCGCAACCGCGGTGGCAAACGCGACTTACGTCTCGGCTCAGAGTGTGGTGAGGCGTCGGGCCGACGCACTCGATCCGGACACTGATCTGGCAAGCGTCGAAATAACGGTTTCGGTGGGCGATCTGGCCGAACCGGATATCGAACAAGCCCTTGAGCAAGGAATCGTTCGGGCCAATCGCCTAGTGGATCTGGGCCTGATATTGGGGGCATGTGTCGTGGTGAAGGGCCGCATGGCCGCCACCGACAAGATTTCGGAACGCCTGGAGCCATTGACAGGGAAAACTTCATGGTGAGGCGTGCCTCCATGTAAAATGACTGATAGCAATGCGCTTTCGATGAGGAGCTATTGGAGGGCGGCCGGTATGCCTCCGAAGCGAAGTTAGGCCTGACGTCCGAAGCGGAGGAGGCATCCGGCCGCCCGATTGTCACATTTTGGACACATGAGCAATGTGAATAAGGAGTTGAACCATGGAAATCCGCAAGCTTTTGAAAGTAGTCGAAGAAACTCGTACAGAAATGGGCAAACCGGTCGATCCTCCGACCAGACGAGCCGCTGCCGTGGCGGTCATCAAGAATCCTTTCGCCGGCCGCTACGAAGAGAACCTGGACGAACTCGTCCAGGTCGGCGAAGAACTCGGCGGTCTACTGGCCAAAATGGCTGTAGACGCTCTCGGCATCCCGCCGGAGAAAGCCGAGAGCTATGGTAAAGGTGCAATCGTAGGTTCGAGAGGCGAACTCGAGCACGCAGCTGCCATCCTCCATCCCAAGTTGGGAACTCCCTTCCGCAACGCGCTCGCCGGCGGCAAGGCCATCATCCCTTCTGCAAAGAAGATAGGATGCCCCGGCACGGAAATCGACATTCCGATTCACTACAAGGACGCTGCTTTCGTCAGGAGCCACTTCGACGCGATGCCCGTCCGGGTCCAGGATGCCCCGCGAGGCGACGAAATAGTCGTTGCGCTCGTAGTCACCGATTCAGGTCGACCTTTGCCGCGGGTGGGCGGACTCAAGAAGGAAGAGGCCAAGAAGGAAGACGGTCTGCGGTAGCTGCGACTTATAGCGGTGCGCTTTCAAAGAAGTGATTTTTTGGTAGTCGGCCGGTATGCCTCCTAAGCGCAGTCAGGCTTGCCGTCCGAAGCGGAGGAGGTGTCCGGCCGGCTGACTGCCTCGATTGCGCATCGGTATCAGTTATCGTGGCAGCCTTGTCGGGTTTCTGTCAATGTGTTATCCTCTTTTGAATGGTGATGGAGGCGATTCTGCCCGATATTCGGTGGTCGGAAGGCCGAAAGTGGCGGCATATCGCCTAGTTATTGTTACGATAAGAACACGAAGTGTGTACAAGTTGAACACAATTCGAGAACTTGACTGATGCCCGAAACGGAACCAGGCAACACAATCTATATTGAGATCAAGCCCCGAACCGGATTGATCGGCATTGATTGGGCCGAACTGTGGCGCTTCCGAGACCTGTTCTTTCTTCTGATTTGGCGTGACATACTCGTACGTTACAAGCAAACATTACTTGGCGCGGCGTGGGCGGTGCTTCAACCTTTGGCGAGCATGGTGTTGTTCGCCCTCGTTTTTGGGCGACTTGCCGGCATACCATCCGACGGTCTGCCCTATCCGTTGTTCGCTTATGCGGGGTTATTGATTTGGACTTTCTTCTCGCACTCCATGAATCAGTCGGCTGCAAGCCTCATCTCCGATGAAAAGCTTGTGACCAAAATATATTTCCCTCGAATCATTATCCCGGTCGCGCCTGTAGTCGGGGCTCTCTTGGATTTTGCCATTTCTTTCTGCCTGCTCATCCTGCTGATGGCATTTTACAGGTTCCCTCCTTCAGCGAACGTTTGGGCGGCGCCCGTAGTCTTAGCATTGACCGTAATTGCCACATCAGGAGTCGGAATATGGCTCGCGGCCATGAACGTAAAATATAGAGACTTCCGATACGTAATTCCATTTGTCACTCAGTTTTGGATGTTTGCGAGCCCGGTAGTCTATCCGGCGAGCTTGGTTCCGGAACAATGGCGGCTGCTCTATGCATTGAATCCCCTCACAGGACCGATTGAAGGTTTCCGATGGGCACTCCTGGGCACGCCTGGCAACCCGTGGCCGCTCATCGCTGTGAGCGCTTTCTCCGCCACGGTAGTCCTGCTGAGCGGTATGTTATATTTCCGAAAGACTGAGCGATTCTTTGCCGATCTTATCTGAAGCGCTATCCAACTGCCGCCGACACTTGAGAAGCGGAAGATGAGTCTAGTCGGGAGATTATCTTTAAGTACTCGTTTCCGCGGATACGGCGCCACATTCTGGAGACGCGTGGTGCGACAGGCGTCGCGCCTGTCTATTGCCCAATCAGCTCCGAAAGCCATGACAGGCAAGATGCCTGTCCCACCGGAAGCGGCGAAGTCTGCGACTGTACTTAGGAATAGAGTACTAAGGAACCTATGGGCAACGTAGCAATTGTAGCGGAAGGAATAGGGAAACAATACCGTATCGGAGCCAAGAAACAAGGCTACGAGACCTTGCGCGATACATTGATGTATGCTCTGAAGTCGCCGCTCCGCCGGATCGCACGCTTGAGCGGCAAAGATGGCCCTAGCGAGGAGATGTTTTGGGCTCTCAAGGATGTGTCGTTTGAAATCAAGCACGGCGAGGTAATTGGGATAATCGGCCGCAACGGCGCGGGAAAGAGCACGCTGCTGAAAATACTCTCCCGTATAACCGAGCCGACAACCGGCCGGGCTCGAATCTACGGCCGCGTCGGGAGCCTGCTGGAGGTGGGCACGGGATTCCATCCGGAATTGACCGGTCGTGAGAACATCTACCTGAACGGCGCCGTCCTCGGAATGACAAGAGCTGAAATTAGCAAGAGGTTCGATGAGATAGTAGACTTTTCCGGGATCGAGAAATTCCTCGATACGCCGGTCAAACGTTACTCAAGCGGAATGTTCGTCCGTCTGGCTTTTTCCGTGGCGGCTCACCTGGAGCCGGAAATCCTTTTGGTGGATGAGGTGCTCGCGGTAGGGGATGTGGAGTTCCAGAAGAAATGTATTGGAAAGATGCAGGATGTAGCGAAAGGAGGACGAACAGTTCTATTCGTGAGTCACAATATGGCAATCGTCAGTCGCTTGTGCGGCGAGACAATGTGGTTCGATTCGGGGCAGATCTCGATGAAGTGTGCTACAGAGAACGCGATTTCGGCCTACTTGTCTATGGATGGTTCTAATCGAGGGGAACGCAAGTGGGATGATTTGGACAGCGCACCGGGGAGCGAACAAGTCCGACTGAAGGCTGTTCGCATATTGGATTCTCACGGAAATCGCGCATCGGTACTACCTTCTAGAGATCCGTTTCTTGTCGAGATTGATTATACTATTATCAAGCCGGTTAGAGGGCTGCAAGTGGGGTTTTGGTTAATGACATCGGAAGGGGTAACTGTCTTTGTGGCGGGGGACAAGGAAGACCTGGATTGGCTTGACAGGGTCCGCGAACCTGGTAATTACAGGAGCACGAGTACGATACCTGGGCAGCTGCTGAATTCTGGCCTCTACTCCCTAGCTGTTGCCTCGGATATAGCACATGCGACTCCGGTTTTTGTGCAAGAGAATGTTCTTCAGTTTCGAGTAGAGCTTACTCAGATCCCTGTCCATAGCTCCGGCAGGCCGAATGGCATCTTTTGTCCTTCTCTCGAATGGCGGGTCGCCAGATTGGAATAATCGGAACTATGGGCCGAATCATTCTCATTGATCCCTTCGGCTGGCAGGGAGCGGCCAGCGGGTACCGACCATATCCCAACGTAGGAATAGCTTACCTCGTGCCAGCTCTTCGGCAACAGGGTCATAATGTCAAGGTAATCGACATGAACAACGAGGTCATTTCGGCGGCCGGCGTCATCAGACAGGTGATGGATCTTAATGCTGACGTGGTGGCCTTTTCCGCGAAGACTGGAACAATGAAGAGTGTGCGTGTCGTTGCCGGTCACATCAAGCAATGGAACCCAGAAATGTGTATAGTGATCGGCGGGCCTCACACGACCCTCGCGTGGCGTGACCTTGCTGTCGAACCATGGTTTGATTACGTTGTTGTGGGTGAGGGAGAGCATACGTTTCCCAGTCTGTGCGCGATGATCTCTGAAGAGGTGCCGATCAAGGATTTGCCAGGAGTAGTTAGGTGTGGAAGTAACAGCGACATACCCTCCACCGCGAGCAGCATGTTAATTTCTTCTCTTGACCTGGACAAGCTCCCGTTTCCAGACTACGAGCTTTTCCCTCCCAATGTCCGTGCGCGCGTCGGACAAAATTATCCATTAGTAACCAGCCGGGGCTGCGTATACGGTTGCACATACTGTAGCGTTCCCGAAATAGCAGGGAGGGGAATACGAACACGTTCAGTTGAATCGCTTATTGAGGAACTTGGAGAGGCTCGGCGGCTCTTCGGAGCAACCGCCTTTGAAATCATAGATGACGCTTTCAACGCGAAAATGGATCGGTCCAAGGCCATTTGCCGGGCGTTAATAGAGTCCGATCTTAACATGACTTGGTCTTGTCCCAACGGCATCAGGGCGGACCGTGTGGACACCGAGTTGGCTAAGCTGATGTTTGAGTCTGGGTGTCGCAGTGTCATGGTAGGTGTCGAGAGCGCGGACCCTAATATATTGGCATCTGTTAAAAAAGGTGAAACGCTCGCGCAGATCGAAGATGGCATCTCAATTCTTAAACAGGCCGGCTTGCACGTGGGAGGGTATTTCATTATTGGTCTGCCTGGCGATTCTATTGAGGCCGAGAAGAAATCGGTCGAATTCGCCGAGAGACTAGGCATTGCTGCTCATTTCAACATGTTTGTTCCGTATCCGGGGACCGAACTTTGGTCCTGGGCACAATCGAACGCTCGATTTCTACGCGATCCTGAGGATTGCCTGCACTTTGCAGATTTGGCCAGCAAAGTAGACCCCCTGATAGAAACTGATGACTTTACGGCAGCTGAGCGCAGGAGCGCTTATGAGATGGTTCACACGCGCCTGAAACGATTCGACATGCTAATTCCGGCGGGCCTTTCACGGTGGTCGACCGAAATGGAAATGATTCGACTGTTAGTCAAGTACGATCCCTATGCTTTGCCCCTCTATGTTCTCCGACAAGGTCATAATAAAGCAATAGCATGGCTGGATCGGCTTCTCCGGCGCTCGGACTAGGCGCTACGCTGAAGTGTCATGATAGTATTGGTAAATCCTCCCAATCCTCCTAACGCTGTATCGAACAAAGATACCATGGGTGGACTCGGGCAACTCTACCCAGCAAGCGCTATCAATGGTTTTCCCCCTATTGACATACCTTATGCAGCGGCTGTTCTGAGGCAAAGCAACATACCTGCACGCGTCATGGAGTGCATGGGGTCCAAAATGGACCTGAGCGGATTGATTTTAGGCATACAGGATTGCAAACCCCGCTTCACGGCCATCAGGACATCCACCCCCACTTTTCAGTGGGATATGAGAGTGGCCCGGATCCTGAAAATCGCCAGTAAAACCCGGATAATAGTGTTCGGACCTCACGCAAGCATCTTTCCCGAGCAAGTGTTGGCCGAACAGGCTGTAGATGCGGTGGTGATTGGTGAACCGGAGTTCGCTTTGCCGGACATTTATCGCCGCCAAGGTTTCGCAGAAGTCGAGGGTGTGTGGTACAAACACGACGGCGCTACCGTTCAGAATCCTCCAAGAGCCATGATTGAAAATCTCGATGTGCTGCCCTTCCCGGCATGGGACCTCCTGCCGTATCGTTCATACGAGGGTGGACAGCTCATGGGAAACAAGAAACCGTTTGTTACGATTCTTTCTAGCAGAGGCTGCCCCAATGGCTGTTTCTATTGCCCATATCCTGTAACACAAGGAAGGAAATGGCGCAGTCGCTCCCCTGAAAGTGTCGTGGCAGAAATGGTCGACTTGGCCGAGGGATTAGGGGTAAAGGCAGTTCTATTCAGGGATCCTGAATTTGCTTTCAACCGGGACCGAGTGACTGCCATTTGCAGCGAGTTGATTAGGTTAGCAGTCCCGATTGGGTGGCGATGTGAGACACGCATAGAAGACTTGGACCGAGAATTGATCGCGCTTATGGCCCGGGCCGGTTGCACCGGGATCAATATAGGCATCGAGAGTAGCGATGAAACAGTACTCGCGCAAATGGGTAGGCGTAGCGTTCCCGTAGAAAAGGCGAAACAACTAGTGAGAACTTGCCGCAATAACCGGATCGATGCTTTCTGTTTTTTCGTTCTCGGCCTCCCGGGTGAAACCAGGACTTCCGCATTGAAAACTATCGATTATGCGATGGCACTCAATCCGCGCTTCATCCAGTTCTCGGTGGCCACGCCGTACCCGGGAACTAAACTCAGAGCCATGGCACACTCTAGAGGCTTCATCGAAGATAACTCATTGACATCCATAACCGGCTACGACGCGACAATGCGGAATGAACACATGACCGTCGCAGACATTCGGAAACTTCAACGACTTGCTCATGAAGCCCGAGACCTGCAATGGCACAAGGTTGTGAGGCGGGTACTGGGACACGCCCGCGGAGCATGCCTAGAGGTGCGCCGGTGGCTAACATTCCAACGGGAAAAGGCAGCATGCCGCCGCCGAGATTGGTAGCGCCATCGTTGAAGAGAACCGGCCTTCAACACGCAGTTGCTATCGTGACGGGCGGCGGTACCGGAATCGGGAGAGCCATTGCCACCCAATTCGCTGAGTGCGGAGCCAGGGTGGTAATATGTGGTAGAAGACCCGAACCGCTTTTTGCGACCGCTCGCCTAATCCTCGACAGTTGCGGTACCGCGCTGGCCGTTCCGACCGACATTAGCTGCTCAAAGGAAGTAGAGCATCTTGTCCACACGGCAATGGCCGAATTCGGACGGATCGACATATTGGTTAACAATGCCGGCAGCGCCCTTGCGAAACTGGCTGTCGAAACCAGCGACGATGACTGGCGGACAATCATAAATACTAACTTGATGGGGACATTCTTCTGTTGCAGGGCAGTCTTGCCGGGAATGGTCGAGGCAGGTAAAGGTGTAGTAGTCAACATATCGTCGACTCTCGGCATCACTGGTATTGCCAACATGAGCGTCTACTGCGCGTCCAAGTTCGGTGTCATCGGGTTGACAGAGTCTCTCGCTGCAGAGTTTGCTGTGAAGGGTATAAAAATCTTCGCTGTTTGCCCGGGGGCCACTTGCACGGATCTCCACACGAAAATCGTTGGCGAATCCTTGGCAAGACATGCCATGAAACCCGAGACAGTAGCCGCCAGAGTGGTAGAAGTAGTAACGGGCGAAGTTGGCCTCCCTTCTGGAGGATTTCTCATGGTTGACGACCAGCGCTGCGATTCATTTCTCAAGAGAGTCTCGCGTTGGCCCAGGGCAGTGTTACGCGTGCTGCCACGGATTCGAGCCGAACATGAGAGAATTCCATAAAGCGCACCTTCCGAAATGTCGAAGCGCGCCACCGCGGTACGTGTTTGCGAGAATGGGGTGAGAATGTCAAAGCCGGCTGTATGCACTATTGTCTCCTGTAACCACTTTCATTTCGCGAAGACACTAATGCACTCTGTGGCAGATTCGGGGCTGCAAGCCGCGCGGTTCGTGTTGTTGGCAGATGCTGAATACGAGCGGACAGTGTTCCAGTCCCACAAGTTGGAGACGATTTCGCTTGCTCAGCTGAATCTTCCGGATGAAAGGGCGAGGTGCTTCAAATACACTCCTTTTGAATTGATTGCGTCGTTCAAGCCGCTCCTCGTAGATTACCTACTTGAACAGGGCTTCGACCTGGTGACTTATTTGGACGACGACACTTACGTTTACAGGTCTCGGGAAACCACCATCGACACGCCCAACAGGTACTGCGCCATCTTTACCCCGCCCTTAACCGAGCTTTTATTCAACGATGGCATGCCCTTTCCTGGCGGTCGAGGGTAATATGCATTGTTCGTTTGATGATCAAATACGACACTCTCGGGCTGCCTCTCTACGCTGTCCAACAGATAATTGGAAGAGCCCGTCGGTGGTCGCGCCGCCTTTGCCAGTCTTCCCAATAGCCCCGCGGTCCAGAAGGTGGCCGCATTTGCGAATTCACAGCATTCCAACAAATAAGCACCCGCAACCGGTCCTAACGTCTCGAAAGATGACGGCGGATTTGGATCAGTCGATCTTTCATCATTTTGCCTGCGACGCGAGGGGAAAAGTGGGCCCTAATGTCCTCGCTCGCCTTCTGACCGAGCTGAGCCGCAAGGTCTCTCTCCGATAGAAGCCTCTGCATGGACTCGGCGGCGTGGTCGAGATCGGGATCGGCCCAATGATGGCCGGCGCCGTACGGCCCGAAGTCATCTTCGAATTCAACAATCCTGTATCTTACCGGGAGGGAGTTGCCAATATTCATGAAATCCATATTTCCCGACCACCCCGTGCCAATGACGGGCTTTCCCATGTACATGGCTTCGGCAAGAGGTAAGCCGAACCCTTCGCTACGATGGAGAGAGACGTAACAGTCGCAGTTATATATGAGAGCATTTACTGACGGACGATCAAGATATCCGTCGATCAGAATGATGGAGCGATTTCGGTCCACATAATCCGCCACAATTTTCATGGCATCAGGCCTTACGTTTGAGTTACTAATCTTTAGGACGAAGTAAACCGCCTGAGGTCTATCTCCCCAGGCTCGCTGAAAAGCTTCTAAAGCACCGATAGGGTTTTTGCGCTCGGGGGTGCTTAAAAAATCAGCCATGCACAGAAAAAGAAATCCGCTTTCAGGAAGTCTCAGATGCTTTCTTTCAATGCCCGGAGGCACCACGGGCTCGACATTATGGGGGATCCGAACAATGGGAACATGGGTATTTCGGCTGAGGACGTCCTGGCAAAAAGTTGACGCTGTCCATATCTCGTCAACAAACCTGGTGGCGGATCGCCATCTCTCTGGAAAGTCCAGGGTTTCCCAAACCCAATATCCAATGTTGTAATGCCCGACGAAAGCTCTCGGACCAACAGCCGTCAGCGCCTGAAGTAAAGACCCGCCGTTGATGTGAAACAGATTGACATGCTGATGAACGGCGCCCGGGCTTTGGAGGAATTCCGATGGCTTCTCCTCAGATCGGGACAGCAACCCAGCACGAATATCAATTGCGTTCACTGGTATGCCTGCGGCGTTGGCCGCCCTCAATGTGGAGCGCGCAGATTCGCCCAAGCCCAATTCTCCCTGAATCCAGCCGACGAGGTTGATGCCCTCCTGCGTCTGAGGGGTGACCGCTGGACCCCTCGCAGTGGAAGTGTGGGGCGGACCGTAGGATCGCGCCCAAGCTCGCAAGAGACGCAGTAGTATTGCCCGCCGGGCGGGCTCATCCACCAGTCTACGGGCCCACGCGAGAATGCGCCCTGCGACGGCGGTGAAGGTGCTGCGCAAGTGAGAGGTCTTACCGGACTTTGGCTTGGCCAGTGTAGCAGCGGGCGGTGACAGGCCGTTGGTGCGATGCTCGAGCACATAGTTTGCGACTTCTCCTAAGGCATCATAGAATCTCCGGAGAACCACACGCCGCTTAGATATCCGCTCCCTTCGTAGCGACGTTTCGATGGGGTCAGTGAATGCCCTATGCAGATTATAGGACGGAGCTACTCGATCAACAAACCAGGCGCCGAATGATAGAGCGTCACGACCGGCGACATCAGGAAACATATCGCGCAGCGTCGGATTTGTCTTGTAGTACTCGTATGCTAACCGTGTAAGCGGGTTGCGTCGTCCCATAATTCTTCTATTGTAAGTCGAGGCGAACCCAGGGTCCTTCGATATGTCGAATGGGTCGTCTCCATACACAGCCTGGATTGCTTGGTCCTGACGATTAAGTTTTCTTACCATAGCGGGAATTGGCACGTTGGTGTCGGCAAAGTAATCAAAATGATAACGGTGATCCCGAAGCGTTTTCAGGCCGTTGGCCTTCAAGCGCTCAATATATGAAAGAACTAATTCTTTGACCACTGGTGACAAACCGCGTTGCCAGAACCTGTTTTCGTACTTGGAGAACACGAATGGTTCATCGACGACCAGCCCGGAAAAGTGAAAGAAGACGAGCGACACGTCATTGACGTAGTACTCGCCGTCGCGGCAGGTGATATGTCTGTGGGCTAGGTTCCAGTAAGCGACGTTTAGTGCAGGAGAATGATCGACAACTACGTTGGGAAACAGTGATGGCACTAGATCCATCCATTTTTGTTCTACGAACACACCCTTGGCGGGTTCTACGAAACACTGGGTTGCCACCTTCTTCTGCCACCACTTCAAGAATCTGGCGGTTCCAGGTGCCGCTCTCACTCCAACAAAGCCTGTGTTGATGGTACCAGCGTTGATGATAGTCAGGTCGTCCGGAATATACTCGTCATCAAGTGACTCGATTATGTGGGGTGTGATGATAGCGTCATGGTAGTCGAGTTTGTCTATTACTGTCTTGAGGGAGCGGTACACGTACACATCGGCATCAATGAATATGACCTTGTGAAATCCTTTTGCGAGCAAGTGTTCGATCAGGAAGGCCTTTGACGCCGCGCACAGCTCAAAGCACTGAGATTGAAAGTAGAGTCTCTTGCCGTCAGGAAGTGATATGTCGTCGATAGAGATGGTCTTAAACAAATCCGATGAAAAATCCTTCGGCTCGTATCCCCCATCTACAAGCAGCACAAACCTCTCAGCATCGGTGCCCGAATGAGAGATTGACTCCATGAGCGTTTTTGCAAAGTGAAAATGATTACACGAAACGACCGTGCATACGGCAGTGGGTAGCATTCTCGCTCCTATTCCACGTGTGATAGCCTCATGGACATTCTAATAGTCTCCCAACTGTCACGCTCTTGTCTGATTACCAAGACTGCTGCCCTTCAGGCCACAGCCGCCTCTTCTGTATTTGGAATCCGCGCTGTGCTTGCCTTCGTTCTTGCCTTTCTTGGATTCTCCGCAAGAGAGTCTCTCGTTTCGACGAGATCGTGTAGTTCTGCTTTCCCGAAAAATGGGCTACTCCTTTTGGTTTTCCAGTCGCACATCGACCACCTGGCCGGTGAAGTTCGAGCAAACCACGGAGAAAATGCTCTGAGCGACTGTCTCGGGTCTGAGGAGTGAGGTTGGGTCCTCGTACCCGAAGGCTTTGAACCTCATCTCGGTTCCCGTGCGCTGAGGGTTGACCGCGTTCACGTGGAGTTCGGGCATTTCCTCGGCAAGAGCCTGGGTGAAATTCACCACTGCGGCCTTGCCGGCCGAGTAGGCCGCATACGTCGCACGACCACGAGTGGCAGAGGATGAAACAATATTGATCATGTGACCGCCGCGCTCCATGAGCGGTGCAGCGTGCTTGCATATCGAGATAGTTCCCAGCAGATTGACCTCGATCATTCTTCGCAAAACTTGGAAAGGCAACGCCTTGACGTATCCGCGCTCCAGCACTCCCGCACAGTTCACTACAACGTAAAATTCCCCGTTCCTTTCATGGATATAGTTCAAGATTTCAGCCACATTCCGATCGTCGGTCACATCGATCGATGGTGTGGTCCGACGACTCAGCGGAATTACGTGGAACCCCGCCTGCTCGAATCTCGCCGAAACCGCCTCGCCTATGCCGGTTGCCCCGCCCACCACGACAGCCCGCTTTCCCTTGAATGACTTGCTGCAATCATCCACGGAAACCCGACGGACCTGAAAATACCTCTCAGCGGTAAACAGGTCGAATTCCTCGGTGATCTTTATGTTGTCGAGAGACCCAGGGACGCAGAAAACGGGTTTGCCAAGTCGTAGCACCAGACGACAGTCATCAGTCGCACCCTCGACCTTGTCTTGTCTAGCCGCATTGTGCGCCTGCCGGATGAGTTCCAGCTCGAAGCCCTGCGGCGTTTGACCGCGTCTCAGGGGGGACCGGTCGGGAATCTCCTGAATGAGGTTGTCAAACACACTGACTATAGTGTCCGCAGTCGGTATGACGGTGTCCACCGCGTCATATTGGCCGAGCGCGTCGATTATCTCCGAGATGGTCTCATGCCTGATGAAAGGCCTCACCGCATCGTGGATCAGGACATGGGTCGTTCCACCGGGTACCGCCATGATGCCCGCATAAGAGGAGTCCATGCGAGTTGGGCCACCTAGTACCACGACCGTGCGCTTCGTCATCCGCGCGGCGAACTCTTGGCACCGGTCTGCCCAATCCGGATGCACGACGAGAACAATGGCGCCTATCCCGCGATGACTGTCGAATACTTCCAGAGTGTGTTCGACGATGGGTTTTCCGGCAAGCTTGACAAACTGCTTCGGCACTTCTCCACCAAATCGGGTCCCGCTCCCGGATGCCAGTACTACAGCCGTGATCATCTGTCTGTTCGCTCCTCCTGTCCGGCGGAGGCGCTTCCTTTGGCGTTTGTGTCCGCAGGGAGCGAAGTAAAAAACCGATAGAAGAAATAAGCGTATCCGCCCTGCACCGGGATCGCGTAAATGACGATTGAAACCAGCAGGCACGATCTGAGCATTTCCCACCCATAAAGGCCCACCAGTATCATCCCCACACAGAATACTATCATATCAGCTTCAACTTCCCCCACTGTCGGTTTGAGTCCCAGTCTGTAACACAGGCCCATCCAACGGCCCGCCAATCCGGTCTGGCGAACCATCCATTTGCCGGCGACCCCTTCTTTCCCGATTGGGACCGGCATCGCGGTATCGCGTGAGGGATCGTTCCGCAAGACGTCCTTAACTTCATAAACCGTGGTGATGGTGACAAAATACAGCCCGAAGTTGATCACAAGCAAAAGCGCTGTGATGATGTCCGAATGGCCGGCAATTGCGACCCACAGCAAGGACCAGGTCAATAATACGGTCTTCCACCGATCCAGCGTATTGTCAATGAAGGCCCCGATGGCGGAACTCTGTCGGTGCATCCTCGCGATCATGCCGTCCATACAGTCCAGGAAATAAGCGATAAAGACCAACACTCCGCAGCTGAAGAAAGCCCAGCTACCATCGACCAGGACCAACGCCGCACCAATCACCCCCAGGAGGAACGAGAGTATTGTCACATGGTTAGGCCGTATCCACGGGCGTCTTTTCAGCGGTCCTACGAAAAGCCTCAGGACGGGCAGAACAAAGAGCAGCGCCCACCAGGAAATCGGATATGTTATCCAATCCTTGAAGCTTTCTGCTGAATCGGCCTTCGTGGAAACATCATGCATTATCGGATCTGCCTCATGTTGGAATCCCTACCTAAGAGCGCCTGATTTATGATGCGTACACCCTTTCGAGATCTTTGGCCATTGCGGAGAGATCGAACAACATCTTGTTTGTCTCATATGATCTCAGCCCCATCCGAACCCGCAGGTCACGCGATCGAGACAGCCGAACCAAACAATTTGCAAAGTCCTCCTCAGTTTCCGCGAGGTAGCCGTTGTCACCATGCTTAACAAGATCGCGACTGCCTTCGCAGGGGGTGGCGACGATGGGCTTCTGGAGAAGGCTCGCCTCGGCCAGGACATAGCTTAAGCCTTCCCACCGAGAGGTCAGGGTCAGAATGTCGGAAGCCTGCAGCAAGCGCATGGCGTCCGCGCGGTAACCCATGATCCAGACGCGATCGGTGAGGCCATGCTCCAACACGGTTGATTCGACCTGTTCCCGGAGACGCCCTTCGCCGACAAGCAGAAAGACCAGTTCAGGGGCTTCATGCCGCGTCAGGTGCGCCACGCGAATGAGAAACAGCGGGTTCTTTTGACGATCCAGCCTTCCGATCTGGCACACCACGACCTTGTCGTCAGCAATTCCCAAATCTCGCCTCGTTTCCTGCGACAAGGCCCCTTCCAGTTGTGAATAAATCTCGTTCGGATCAACACGGTTCGCAATCGTAACAACTCTCGACGCGTCGGCTATGCCCCACCGCACCAAGGCCTCTCTCTGCGAGTGAGAGACAGCAATACAGGCATGAGTAAACGGCCTTAGCATTTTGAACGCGCGGCGCATCATTGCGTCGACAAAAGGAAGGCCCACGCCGGACACATGCGGCGTGAAGACCACCCGCCTGCAACCTGCCAATATGGCTCCAAGGTAACCCCAGGCAAACGATTGGAGATTGTGCACGTGGACCAGCTCGATGTGGTGCTCGCGTCGGATCGCCCTCGCCGCTCGAACTCCCGCTGCGCTGAAGAAACGCCTCGGAGGCACTATCGTTATGCGTTCGTCATCGACGACCCGTCTCAATGCGTCGACAATTCTGCGATCCTCAGTTGAACAGAGTACCCAGGCGTCGTAGCGATCTCGATCGAGAGAGCGCAAAAGGTAAACGATATGGCGGGTAACGCCACTCAGATGAGGGTCATAGTAAAGTTGAAGGATTCGTTGAGTCACCGCCGCTGGGAACCGCATCTCGGCACGTTTGCTCAGAAATCTCGGCTAATCCGGCTTTCTTCCGACAGCGCATAGGCTTATCGGCATTAATGCTTATCTTTTCGGTGCTCGTCTGTCAAGGCTACTCCGGAGTAGGCTCTCGCACGTAGCCACGAAATTCTGAGGATTATCCGGCGTGAACCTGAGATATTTGAACAGTCCTGATCTTCTGTGGATTTCCACGTGCTGGAAGAAATCCGACCAATCAAGCTTGAGCACCCACCAGCGGAGCTTGACCTTGCCGCCAAAGATGTCGCCAATGGAGAACGGACCACGAACTTCGATACTGAGAATGTCCTCCGCCGGAATCACGAACGAACTGAGCGTCATCCAACAGCGAAGCTCAATTCGATCGGCGAATACGCGGTAGTCTTGCCAAAAGTTCTTTGCCGTTCTCTTGGACACATACATAGGGTAGCCGCGCAACGAAAGCATTCGGTTTCTTCCCCGATCATCACTGCTGCTCAGGCGATAATACCAACTTGCGCTGCGTCAGGGAAGACCGGCCGGCGTTCACCTGACCATCACACGGTGGAGCCGGATTGGGACGCTCCGTCAGGTCGGATTAACTCGATGGTCAGTCCTTCTTCCAATCTGAAGCAGAACATGTTCACCTTGTTTCCATCGGGCGCGGGCATCCTGACGATGGGGGTAAAGGGCTTCCAACCGCCTTCCGTAAGCTGACTGTGCAGGCGTTCCAAGTCGGGAGCCGTAAGGCTGAGAACGGCGCCATTGCGAGGGCTGGACGGAACGGAAATGCTCTCTTCGGACTCATCGAGCAGGCGTACGAGTTCCACGGCGACGCCGGCGGGATTTCGCACAAGATATGCTATTTCCGCCTGCATGTTGGGCATTCCAAGAACTGCAGAAAGCTTGGCGCCACCGACCCGAGGTGCGCGCCAAGCCAAACGAAATCCGAGAAGATCCTGAAACACGCGGAGAGCGCGGTCCAAATCCTTTACGAACAGTGCGACATGATGCAGATCAGCGGCCATTGGTGCTCCTGGAAAATACTATGACCGTGCAGGATTTGGTGTCACCAGCTTTGTCCCCACCCATGCAATGGGCGAGTCCCACTCTAGCGCCCTCCACCTGGCGAGGGCCGGCCTCGTGGCGAAGCTGGGTGACTATTTCAAAGGCTTGTGCAAGGCCGGTTGCTCCGACGGGATGTCCGCGACTCAAGAGACCTCCGGACACGTTCACGGGAATTCGGCCGCCCAGGGCAGTGTGGCCTTCGGCGACCAGCCTCCCGCCTTCTCCCGGCGGGCATAACCCCAAGGCTTCATAGTGGAGAACTTCCGCAATCGTGAACGCGTCGTGGCACTCAACCACGTCCAGATCCTCCGGCCCGATTCCTGCCTTCGCGTAAGCTTGCGAGCACGCGCGATAATCGGTTTCCCAGCGCGCCATGTCCTGCGGGTTTTCGTAATTTCCCGAGCACAGAAGTGCGGCCTCAATGAGGACCGATCGTCCGAAGTATCGCGCCATGGGCGCAGAGCACACCACGGCTGCCGCGGCTCCGTCCGCGATTGGGCAACATTGATAGCGCGTCAATGGATCCACGATCATGGGCGAAGCCAGAACGTCCTCCACGGTGATGGCGTCCTTGAACAGTGCGAACGGATTCAGCGCCCCGTGGTTTCTGTTCTTGACAGCGACCTGGGCAAGCTGCTCTGTCGTGGTGCCGAACTCTGTCATGTGGCGCACTGCGCGCATGGCAAAGCTTGCCGGAGCCACGAGGCCCAGCTGCGTGTCCAGTTCGGTTTCTCCGGAGTTCAGCAAGCCGACCTGGGGAACGCACAACTTTTCGGCTCCCACAGCCAAAGCCATCTCCGCCTGGCCCGCGGCCACAGCATTGCAAGCCAAGTACAAGGCTGTCGAACCGGAGGTACACGCGTTTTCCACGTTGACGACCGGTATCTTGTTGATTCCGACTTCCCAGAATACGTTCTGGCCCGGAGTGGATTCGCCGAACAACCGCAGCGCGGCTCCGCTGGAGAAGAAACCGGCCTCGACCTGAGCAGGCGTGACGCCCGCGTCCTTGAGTGCCAGGCACGCGGCCTCGGCCGCCATGTCCACCATCGTTCTCTGCGGGTGCCTGCCGAAAGGAATCATTCCCACGCCCAAGATTGCTGCAAGTGCCATGACAGTTCACTCCTCAATGGTTCGTGCGCGGGGTGAAATATGGCCGCAAACAGGGCGCCCCACGGCTGTCGATCCCCAGCGCGGCAACGGCTAGCCGCACCGGAAGACCGACCCGGAGTTCATTGAGGGCCCCAGGGTCCATGAGACAGAATACTCGCAAGCCGGTCTCTTCGAGGTCTACGTACCCGATGCCATAGGGCTGCGGCAAACCCAAAGGCGGTTTGGTTCTCACTACAGTAAAGCTGTACACGGTTCCTCGAGAGTCGAGAAGCCGCTCTTCGAGCGCGCCCAGACATGACGGGCAATACTTCGGCCGTGGAAAGAGGTGCCGCGCACATGCCGGACAATATCCACCCACGAGTTTGGGCGGAGACTGGTCGTACGGCGGCAAGGTAAAGATTCCAGGGGCGACGGGAGAGATTTCCGTCGTCGTTTCGCTCATTATGCGATCTCCGTATGTTGGTTGCTAGTAGATCGATTCGGAAAAGCATTTACATTGTCATCGGTGGTAGGCTTCGGTAGGGGGCCGGTCTGAGACCCGCCCCTACGAGGCATATCGCGTCGTTCAAGGCCTCACCCGCCCGAGGCCTAGGTGGCAAGGCACCTCCGAGTCGATCTGCTGGTCAAGGTTTAAGTAATACCTTCAAGCATTTATCCTTGTGGTTCTCGAACAGGTCGTACGCTTCCATCGCGTCGTCGAGCGCGAAGGTATGCGTCGCAAGTGGCGTAAGATCGACCCGGCCTGACTCGACCAGACCCATGAGCTGACTCATATAGTTCACGTTTGCCAAGCCCATGCTGATTCTGATGCTGTAGAAACTTAGCTTGTGCAGCGGGATTTCCACGGGGATCGGCGGGAACAGGCCGACTATCGAAACCATGCCCCCGCGTCGCACCGAATCCAACGCCTGCTGAAAGGTTACGGGATTGCCGATCGCTTCAATGGCCGAATCGACCCCGCGATCGCCCGTCAGGTCGCGAATCTGACGAGCACTGTCCCCTTTTCCTGCGTCAATGATGGTGGCGCCGTAATGCTCCGCGAGGGCCAAGCGGTTTTCGAGAATGTCCACCGCGTAGACTTTGCTCGGGCCGAATTGCCACGCGGAAATCAATGCACCGAGGCCGATGGGACCACAGCCAAAGATTACGACCGTGTCCCCCGTTTGAATTCGGGCTTCCATGGCCGCGTAATAACCTGTGCTGAAAACGTCGGCCACGAAGACGGCCTGCTCGTCAGGCACGCTGTCCGGAATATGCATGACGCACGCGTCCGCGAACGGCACCCTGACATATGGGGTCTGCGCACCCTGAAGACCGGGGCCGAAGAGTTCGCCGCCGCCCCAAACCCCACCGTTCGTGCAATACTGGACCTCCCCTTTCCTGCACGTGGGACATGTCCCACACCACACACCGGGAGGAGCCGCGACTCGGTCTCCGGGTTTGAAGCGGGTCACGGCTGAACCGACTTCTTCAACCACACCGACGAATTCGTGCCCCATGACCGTGCCGACCGGAATGCCCGGAATCTGACCATGCATCGCGTGAACATCGGAACCGCATATGGCTGCCGTGGTCACCTTGACCAGCATGTCGTCTTCTTTTTGAAGTTTCGGCTCAGGAACGTCTTCCAAGCCGAACTTGTTCCCGGCTTGCAGCACCACCGCCTTCATGTGATCGCTCCTTTCGACGCAAGTCCGATATTTGCCAAGTTTACCGGCGCAGCTTGATGCCTGCCTTTTCGCGGTCCCAGGTGTCCGCGGTCACGCCTTCTTCTCGTAGCTGGTACTTCTGGACTCGCTCGGTCGCGGTCTTCGGGAGAGCGTCCATGAAGCGCAAATAACGGGGCACCATGAAATAAGCCATGTTGTTCTGACAGTGTTCGATGAGGCCTTCGGGGGTCAATGAAGCGCCCGGTTTGAGCGTGAGGCACACCATGACCTCGTCTTCCGCCAGCGGGGATTTGACCGCAATCGCCGCGCACTCGAACACCGCCGGATGAGATCTCATTGCCGCTTCAATCTCGAAAGAGGACATGTTCTCCCCGCGGCGCCTGATGGAATCCTTCTTGCGGTCCACGAAGTAGAAGTAGCCCTCTTCGTCGCAATACAGATAGTCGCCGGTGTGGAACCATAGGTCACGCCACGCTTCCACGGTCTTTTCCGGCATGCTGTAATATTCGAGAAGCATCGAATAAGGTTTCCTGGTGCGGATGAGCAGCTCGCCCATCGTGCCGGGGCCGACTTCCACCCCGTTGTCGTCGACCACCTTCACCTCGTAATCGGGGCGGGCTTTTCCGCAAGTTCCTTTCTTGCGCTCTGCGAGCGTGTTCATGAGAGGCAGCCCGATTTCGCTCATGCCGTAGCCTTCAATAAGCGTGACGCCGAATCTCTTTTCGAACGCGTCGTACAGATTCGGTGGAGCGCCGCCACCCAGCATCACCCTGAGCGAGTTGTCCGCGTCGTCGGGTTTCGGGTCGGCTTTGAAGAGAATCGGCAAAATTCCACCGATATAGTTGAATTCCGTGCAGCCGTAACGCCTGATATCGTCCCAGAACCGGCCCGCGGAAAAGCGATCGGCCAGCACCATGCGAGAGCCGCTCATGAGGGCCGGCATTGTGGACAGGAGCTGTGCATTCCCGTGAAAGAGCGGCAGAGCGTTATACAAGCAGTCGTTTTCGTCGTACAGCGTTCCCTCGGAGATGATCTCTCCCATGTAGAGGGCGTAGTTGTGCGGCATGACCGAGCCCTTGGACGGTCCCGTGGTGCCCGAAGTAAACATGATGATGAACGGATCGGACCACAGAACTTCCGTCTCTTGATACGCTCCGTCGTTGTCCGTCAATCGGGCGTACTCCACTACGGTCTTTTCCAGTGACGGCGTCGATCGGCCCGCCTCGCCCAAGACCACCACCGTACTGACCGAGGGCAAGTCCTTGAGAACGGGCGTTAAGCGATCCAGCAGTTCCTCTTCTACGACAACGTACTTACAGTCGGCCTTGTCGATCATGTAAGCTAGAAGGTTCCCGCGGTGAGCTATGTTAATGGGGACTTCGACCGCGCCGAGCTTGCACAACCCGAACCACAGGAATAGGAACTCCGGTCTGTTCCTCATCATAATGGCGACCTTGTCTCCCTTGCTCACACCAAGGCGCTGAAGCCCGGACGCCACTCGGTTGGCCTCCCGATTGAAGTCCTCATACCCGAAAGTTCTGTCGTCAAAGCGGAAGAACTCCCGATTGCCGTACTGCTCAACTTTGCGCTCGAGAACCCGGTGAATGACCCTGTCGTGAAAAACGTCTCCCTGTGTCATGCGCGAATATCCTTTTCAGGGTATGGATGAAATGGTCGTAGATTGAGCCCCGCGCTCTTCCACTGCGATCTCGGTGTCAAGGGCAAAAATCCCCCCTATCCCCCCTTTATAAAGGGGGGGACCAAACCTACACCCCCCTTTCGTAAAGGGGGGCAGGGGGGATTTCTCCTGCAATTTGCACGCAATCTGGAACCCAAATTGAATTGGCGCCACACACTCACAAATCTAGACCGGCATTCCCGGCATCCCCGTTTGCATTCCCTTGCTGGGGTGCGGATACGCGCCGTAGTGTTGGAGCACCTGCCCCGGAGGACTGAGCTTCAGCCATTCAGCCTCAAACTCCTCGAAAGATTTGCCCCGTTGCTTACGTTCGGCACGAGCTTCGTCGCGCAACGACTTGGTCTTTTCGGGATCGAGTCGCAAGGTTTCCGGATCGTAAGCGACTTTGTAGACATTCTGAGCCGCCCAATGTGTTGCTCGCTGGTCGCGCAAGTCCTGAATGACCATTTCAGGGTCTCTGTCGAGTGGATCGCCGTAACCCGCGCCGCCTCCAACAGGAACATAGAAGGTGTCGCCACCCAGGTACGGCTGAATCGGGGAATTAATGTGATGGAATTGGCGAAATCCTTGCTCGGGATTTTCAGGCTCGAACATCTCGTCAAGCGTGACGGGGAGAGAAGCAGCGCTCTGCTCAAGTAACGCCTTGGTGTTACTGCCGCGTACGGTCTGGATGAATACCGGCGGAACCGCATACCCTCCAAATATGCCCAACGTGCACGGGAATTTGGAGCCAAAGCCAAAAGAACCCATTGCGACCCACGGCACATGGTGCATCATCAAGCCGTAACCGACGCCGGTGCCGCCGCGGAATTTCCCGTGTCCATAGGAATTTCGGAAGTAGTTCCTGAAAGTGTAGAGAAACGGCCGATCCGACTCGGTTGTCTCCACATCCGAGCAATCGCTCATCGTGGCAAACCAGGATCCTGAGCCGTTAACCCCGTCCATGTCGGGTCTGGCGCCCGCACCGGTCGCGTTGATCTCCGGTGTGATGTCTGCGATGGGCTCGCCCCACTGATTCACCCCACCGAACACCGGCACGCCGAAGCCCTGGAACCATGCGGCCACAGCGCGAAGGGGCTCCATGTGATACGTCATGCGTGCGCCCGCGAGAAACACCCCGTGTGCGAAACAGCACTGAGACATGGGGGCCAAAGAAGTCGGCGCGTCGCCTTGGGCGTTCAACAGCGAGTCCGGCGGAAACTCCCATTCAAGTATTTCGAGCAGACCGTTGTTTGCCGGCAGATCGTGAAGAAACCAGCCGCAGAAGTACACCATTGCGAGCCCGATCACGCCCTGAAAGTACGTGTTGCAGGGCTTGTCTCGCAGCATGGGAGTCGTGTCTTCGAAGGAGAACTTAATTGTGTCTCCTTTCTTGGTCATCGTGATCATGATCTTCGTGAGCGCAGCCTCTGCCCCGATGGTGTCCATGAACCTCGGTTGGCGAAACACGCCGTCATTTAGAAGATTTATCTTCTTCTTGGCCGCCTCGGCCGTCACGGAGAGTATCCGCCGCAATGCGCCGACAAAGAACTCCACGCCCTTCTGATCGATCAACTCCATAATGCGCCGTTGGGCCACTCTTGAAGCAGCTAGTCGAGCCTTGATGTCAAGGATCATCGTTCTGGGATCTCTGGTCATGGCGCCGAACATGGTCAAGAGATCTTCCTTGAGCGCGTAATTCTCACCGATCTTTATGGGGGGTACGATCATGCCCTCATCGTATTTCGAACGTGAGTTCGTGCTCATGCCGCCCGGGTCGGTGGCGCCGCACTCGCCCGTGTGGACAATGGCCCCGACAAAGCATACGAGCTTGCCGTCATAGATCACCGGAGCGGCCAACCCCATGTCCGCGGGATGGACACCGCCATAGAACGGATCGTTCCAGAAGAATGAATCTCCGTCCTTGATGCCCACCGACGGTTCTTGCAACCAATGTTTCACGATGTACTTAACGGGAATCTGCCCGAGGACCGCATGAAACCAGATGCCGGTGGCAACGACCGCCAAATCGCCTTGTGCGGTGTAGATGCCGAATGCTACGTCGCCCCACCGCATCCCGGTTGAGGCGCCGAGCTTCATGGTCGTTTCTTTGCCTTCCTGGGCTATCATGTTCATCTTGTGGATGAAGATGTCGAAATCCACAGGATGGAGCCTTTCCTGGGCTGCCTGCTCCTCCGTTGTCATCGGTTCCGGTTTCAGCCTCTGAACGATTTCCGTGTCCCTTCCATACGCCATGCCGTTCATTGATTTCCTCTCTCTCTGTCCATGGGCGGCCGGATGCTTCCACCGCTCAGGATCGCAGGCCTAATGCCAATGCGCTTTCAAATCGGAGACATGGGCCACCTTCTGCACAGCCGGTGTCGGCAGTCTCCTTCGCTCCGTGCCGCAAGCGGAAACATCCGCTCCGGAGAGCAGCCGACCCCGGCGGGAAGGATTGCCACTTGCTTGAACGCGCACTGGTATCACTTCGCTTCGGGGTCATGCCGGCCGCCTCACGACTGCACTCGGACCAGAATGCCGTTGCGATATCGATCGAGTTCGAATCGCCACCCGGGGTCTATGACATACGTGGTGTCTCGGGCCTCGATCAGCGCAGGGCCGGTGATGGAATTCCCCGGTTTGAGCGACTCGAAAGCGAATACGGGAGTATCTCGAAACCCTCCCAGATCGCCCCAGTATGCCTGCCGGGACTCCCGGATCGCATCAGCAGGGGGTTCCGGGCCGGAGAGTTCGCTTGGCTCTATTTGCCGCTCGTCGGCTTGAACCACAGCCGTAAGGTAGAAACACTCGACGTTGATCCCGCCCACGGGGAAAGTAGCTTCAGGCGAATAGATTGCTGAGTACTCGGCAGTGAACTTGTCGCAAATGTCCTTGAAGCCCTCGGATCCGTTGACGGTCAAGTGGGGAGAGACGATTTTCGTCAGATTGTATTGCGTGCCATATCGCATATCCAGTTCGAGGCGGAACTGGATGCGATCTTCGCTGAAGCCCTCGAGCCATAGATCGCGAACAGCCAGGTCCTTGAGTTCACGGACAACCGAGTTGAAGCCGTCATAATCATCGGAATATCTTTGGGTTGCCCACTGAAAGATCTTCATGGTCTTCGACCGTTCCCACACCTGTTGAACGTTCACGGTCGAAGCGCCGTACGCTCCGGACACGGGTGAGAACGACGGCACGATAACCTTTTCCACCTCCACGTACGGAGCGAACCCGCACGCGTGCGTGGCTCCCGCGCCTCCGCCGGCAAAGAGGACGAAGGTTCGCGGATCGTGGCCTTTGAGAACCACCTCTTTGAACACCTCTTGGCCCATTCTACCGTCCACGATGCGACGAATGCGGTAAGCAGCCTCGACCACATCTATCCCCAGAGGTTGCGCGATCTTCTCCTGGACGACCTCTCGGCTGAGGTCCGGGTCGAGCAGCAATTTCCCGCCAAGGTAATTGTCCGGGTTGAGATAGCCGAGGATAAGATCCGCGTCGGTGACCGTCGGTTGTGTGCCACCTTGGTCGTAACAGGCCGGGCCCGGCATGGAGCCCGCGGATTGCGGACCAACTTCCAGGGAATTGCCCATCAGCTCGTTGATCCACGCGATCGAGCCGCCACCGGCTCCGATGGATTTCACCTCAATGGCCGATATGTTCGTGCGCCAGCGATCGATCACGGGTATGAAGTCATAAGTCATCATGCGACCGCCCGTGATGACGCCGATATCGAACGACGTTCCGCCCATGTCGGTAAAAATGACGTTGTCGTGCTTGTACAACTTGCCGAGCGTGAGCGCTCCGTGCAGTCCGGCCACCGGCCCGGCATTGTGCGTCAGGACAGCTCGACTTCGGGAGACCTTCTTCATTCCACCGGTATTGTGGACCAACACCAGCGGTCGCTTATATCCCCCATCTCGGAGTTCATTGATCAGCTTGTTCAGCTCATCTGCCATGACTCCGTGAAGATATGCATTGACTACCGCAGTGACGAAGCGGGTATATTCACCCGACTTCGGAGAGACCTCGTGGGACAGAATAACCGGCATCGAGCCCAAGTAGTCCTCAGGATATTCTTCTTCGACAATGCTTTTGACCATGCGCTCGTGCACGGGATTGGCAAAAGACCACAGGAGGCACACCACGAAGCCCATGGCGCCGCGGTCTACAAGGACCTGCAATTTCTCGAGCACCTCTTCCCGCTGGAGGGGGCCGATCACTCTGCCGAAAGAATCCACCCGTTCCCGCACGCCGACGACCATGTCCCGCGGGATCAGTGGCGCAGGCTTCTCGATTCTGGCGAGGTCCTTATTCTCCTGGGATGAAATGCCGTCAGCCCAACTGCGGCCGCGCCCCAGGAAGATCGTGTCCTCGAAGCCCGCGGTCGTGATAAGGCCGAGCTTGGGACCGGTCCTTTCGATGAGCGCATTCGTTCCCAGAGTGGTGCAATAACGAACTGCGTCGGTCTGGTTCAGGAAATCCTGAAAACTGAGCCCGTACGTCCGGGCCATCTCTTTGATTCCTTTCATGAACCCGACGGACAAGTCGTAGTGAGTCGTCGGCGTTTTCGCCACACCGACGCCCTGCGCCTCATGGGAAGCGAAGAAATCCGTAAAGGTCCCGCCGACGTCGACGGAAATACCGAAACCCATGTCACGTCTCCTTCTTCGCGGATTCAACGCACACCTGACGGAGTTCGTTGATCAGTTGATGCATCTCCTCCAAATTGATGTCCCTCGTCACAGGCCCAAGACTGGTGAAAAACAGGCCTCCCTGCGCCCTCTGCCGGTACAGCTCCAAACCTTCGCGGATTATGTCGCGTGTTTTCTCGAGGTCGCCCAAGGGAAGGCTCAGCCCCACACCAAGCGCGTTTGCGCCCAACTCCCACAGTCCTCGGACAGGCGGTAGCGATCCGTCCACGGAAGGGCCGAGGACGTAGATCTCCATGTCCAGTGCGGCAAACGCTTTCAAGTTGTCTGTCCGATATCCTTGCACATAGAGGCCGGCTCGTACGTCGTAATACGATAGGATGTTCTTAAGCGTGTTGTAGACCCGTCGTTGTGCCGAGCCGATTTCGGAAAGAGCGAAGTGCCGCCTCTCGACAAGTATCAGAGCGTCGGGGCGAGTCTGGCAGAAGGCCTCAGCCACTTGCGCTACAAGCTGCTTGACTTGCGCGATGTGCCTCGGCCCTTCCTCCGGCCCGAACAATCGACCGGCCATAGTGAAGGGCCCCGGCATCGCGATGACACTGGCCCGCTCAGATCGGCTGATCTGGAACACGCGTGCCATCACGTCGACGGCGTCCTTCACTCGCCGGCTCTCTTGAGGTTGCTGATGCAAGTCGCCGGACACCGGCAGTACCACGGGCCGGTCGTTTTCCCACGTAATCGAGCAGCCGCACGCCTCGGACATAAGACCGAATGGGAACCACGTCACCACTCCGTCCCATCCGAATAGCTCTGCGGTTTTCAAAAGGCTGTTCGCCCATAGTGTCGGGTCGGAAACCAGTGCTTCGAAAGGCGTCCCGTCAACTCGCGCCGGCAATCCGCGAACCAGCGGCACAAAGGGAATCCTTGACAAGGGTTCACCTTTCAAGAACTTGGCGAAGAGCATCCGGCCCGTTTCCATGTCACATCCCGTGCTTCAGTTTCAGCGCGTCGATATCAAGCTCGATGTCATGTGTGAGGGGATGCCCCGGAGGAAGATACTCGTTTTCGATCATCACGCCGCAGTTCGGACAGTAGAACTCGATCAGCCGCACGAAATCGGGATCGGGACAGAAGCTGTACGCCTGACCTTCGACCAGGGGCGGATGAACCTCCGGCAGCGGCCTTTCGGCAACCAGGCAACCCTTCTTGTAGTTCTCCCTGGCGCCGATCAGGGAATGTCCGCACGGCCGGCAGCACCACTGTTCGTTGTCCAGGTCGATTTCCAGGTACTCGGTAATTTGCACCTTCATCGCGTGGTGACCTCCTCTACGAACGAGTTGTTGTATTGGTCCACTGTCATTTTCCACTCCGAGGGCAGGAGAAACGTCGTGTGGACCGACTCGATTACCGCGGGCCCAGCGACCTCATGCCCGTGGCGCAGAAGCGCCCTGTCGTAGACCGCTACATCCAGGCCGTCGCCCGAGTCCGAAAGATAGACTTGCCTGCGCCCCTTTACAGCCTTTTCAGACGCGTCATTCGCTCCCGCGGTCGTCACTATCCGGTAGTGGGGCATGGCAGCCTGTACCATCAGGCCCAGCGTCGTCACCATCAGCTTTTCTCGTGCCGGGTGTCCTGCGTCGGACAAGGCCGCCTGAGCGCGATCGATGACGCTCTTCACTTCAGCCGGGTCATCGAAGAAGTTCGCGGAAGCCACGACCTTGACCTCAGGGCCTCCACCCGCGGACTGGACGAAGAGCTCCAGGGCGGACACGACCTGATCCGCGGAATAGCCTTCCCCGCGCATGTCACGCTCGGCTTCTCGGAACATCTCTTCCAATGGCTGAGAAAGGACCTTGAGTGCGCCGTTTCCACCGAAGGCGATGTGCATTCGCCGGTAATAGAGATGTCCCACGTCCATGTTGGACGACGAAAATGCCGAAAAAACGGCGGAATATGGAGTGATGACGATCTTGCTTATCCCCGAAATCCGGGCGATGTCGCAGCAGTGAGCAGGTCCGGCGCCGCCGTAAACCACCATCAGAGGCGTGAAGTCCGACCCGAGTTCGGCTTTGAGATTGATCACTTCTCGGGCCATGGCTTCATCGACGGCTCTCTTTATATTGAGGGCTGCAACTTCGGGGCTAACTCCGAGCGGTTTTGCCACCTTTTCGTTCATCGCCGAATAGGCCTTGTCACGATTGAGTTTCACAGAACCGCCGAGGAAGAAATTCGGATCGAGTATCCCTAGGATGAGGTCCGCGTCTGCAACCGTCGGCTCCGTGCCGCCGAGATCGAAGCAAACAGGTCCAGGGAGCGCTCCAGCCGACTGCGGACCGACTTGCAGCTTTCCGTCCTTTGCCGACGCAATCGAACCCCCGCCTGCGCCGATGGCCCTGATGGCAAGCATGGGGACGTTTGTCGCCAGGCTTTCCACATACGGATTCACGGAATAGCTTGGTTGGCCGTTGCGGACATAGCCGAGGTCGAATGAGGTCCCGCCCATATCTATGGACATCACGTCGCCTGCGCCGTACAGGCTTCCGATCAGTCGAGCGCCCAGCAGGCCGGCAGCAGGACCGGAATTGTAGGTGTTAATGGCCCGCGTCTTGGCGACTCTGGCCACAGCTCCGTTGTTATGGACGATGAAGAGGCTGCGCGGATATTCCCGTTTGCGCAATTCTTCACCGGCCTTGTACAAGAGCCTAACCAGCTTGGCATGTATGTAGGCGTTCAGCACGCCGGAGTTAATCCGTTCCACCAGGCCGGATCGACGGGAAATGTCTGAGGAGAGAAACACAGGGACCGAGCCCAAGTAGTCACGAGGATACTCGGCCTTAACGACCTGACGTACCAGGCGCTCATTTGCAGGATTGACTTCCGAATTCGCAAAACAGACAACCAGGCAGCGAGCGCCCTGGTCGATCAGTTTTTGCGCGGCTTTGAGCACGGCCTGACTATCGGGCGATACGACGACCTCACCGGATTCGGACACCTGCTCCTCGATGCCGACCACCATATCCGCCCCCACAAGCGGCGGAGCGCTGTCCTCCGAGGCGGTGGGAGCGAGGCTTTCGCTGCCCGATGTAACCAGGAGGCCGATCTTGCTGCCGTCCCTCTGAATGATGGTGTTCGTCCCGATCGTGTTGGAAAAGCGAATAATAGCCGTATCGTAGAGAAGGTCTTCCACCGACACAGCAAAGCGCTTGGCACCTGCTTTGATGCACTCCAGGAAACAAATAGTCAGGTCGTGTGGGGTTGTCGGCACCTTGACGGTTTCAACCCGTTCCCCGCACACGAAAAACCCGTCGGTGAACGTTCCGCCCGTGTCGATGTCGATGGTGTACGCCATGAACCCTACCTCCTTTTCCGTCCTGCTTCAGTGATCGGGTATCGTCTTGTCGGTTGCTGACAGGGCCTGAGTTCCCCTAGCCGGCGTCGGGGTCTTGAATGTTCAGCGCTCCGTGGATGGCGAAGTCCACGATTGCTTCGGCAACCTCTTCCAATGTCATGGGGCCGTCGCGGCGACACCATCGCAGGAACCAGTTGATCACGCCGAAGATGTTAAACGCCGTGACCGTCACGTTCTTGCCCCGCACGAGGCCTCGTTCCTTAAGCCCCTTCAGCTCCTTGCGATAGATGTCCAGGACCTCGCGTTGGATCCGAAGGTTGATTGCGTGGCCTTCGGGCGTGAGGTGCTCTTCGTCCAGGAAGAGGATCTTCCCTTCTCGCGTGCGATCCCAAGCCATGCGGATGTGAGCGGTGATGAGCATTCTGAAGCGGTCGAGCGGCTCCACATCCGACGCGGCCACTCGCCGCAGATCGACCAAGAGGTCATCGGAGAAGCGCTCCAGAATGGCTAGGATGAGCCCTTCCTTGTTGCCGAAGTGGTGGTAGATATTTGAAATGCTGGTGGAACACGCATGTGCAATGTCGCGGATGGACGCGCCCCTGAAGCCCTTGGCAGCGAACAGGTTAGTCGCGGCCTCGATCAGCTCGTCCTTTTTTTCCGTTGGTTCGGACACGGGCGTGCGCCTCTTTCGGGAGAAATTGGCGTTTGATCGCACGTTGAAATGTGTTTCAGGGAGAGGACTGAGTAACTGCCGGGAGGCAATGTATCGAACGTTCGTTCCATTGTCAAGAAAAATCCTTCCCGCTTTCGAGCTGTCAATTTTGTGGGGCAGACTTTCCAGTCTGCCTGGTTTGGACACGCTCAAACGGCAGGCTGGAAAGCCTGCCCCACAACAGCATCTCCCGATTCCAGGACTGCGGCCGAATGGATTCTCCGCTTTCCGTCCTCAGTGGCTGGTGGTAAACTCGCTCAAAAGGGACACCATCCGCAAAGGGGAGGACTGGTCATGACATCGGACCAGGTGCTAAGGAATGAGCTGCTGGCCTTACTGGAGGGCGGGAACGCTCACATGAGCTTCGACGAAGTGGTCGCGGATTTCCCTCTGGAACACATCAACAGTAGGGCCCCGCTGACTCCGTATTCGTGCTGGCACATCGCGGAGCACATCCGCATCGCGCAGTGGGATATCCTCGAATTCGTCCGAAACCCGCATCACGTGTCGCCGCACTATCCCGAGGGATACCGGCCCAACCCCGAAGACAAAACCGACGAAGCAGGGTGGCCCAAAACCATCGACGGGTTCCGGACCGATTTGGAGGCCCTGAAGGACATGGTCACGGACCCGAACACTGACCTTTTTGCGCCGATTCCCCACGCGCCCAGTTACACCATCTTTCGGGAGATTGTCCTAGCGGCCGATCACAACGCGTACCATGTCGGCGAAATCGCCATTATGCGGCAGGTGATGGACCTGTGGCCGCCGGATAGGCCATACCTCACCGGTAGACCGGATTAGGAGGGGATGAGAGGAAAAGAGCGAGTGCCGTGTCCCGCTCTTCCGCCGAAACACGTGGTTATAGAGCGTGCCAAGATTTTTGTCCGATTCGCACGGCAGGCGCCGTCATTCCTGCGAAGGCACATAGACGTTAAGTTAAGGTATCGATCCCGTGATTTCACCATGTTATCACCCTCCCCCTTCCCCCTCCCGTCGAGGGAGGGGAGTTCGAAAACCCTCTCCCCTGGCGGGAGAGGGCCGGGTGAGGGGGCATGATGAGGCTCCTTAACTTAACGCTCATGTGCGAAGACAGGAATCCAGTTGCCTTTTCTGGGTTCCCGCCTTCGCGCATGGGCGTTAAGTTAAGCAAGATTCCGATAAGACCCCCCTCCCTGTCCCTCCCCGTCAACGGGGAGGGAACGCACTTCCCCCCGTTGAGGGGGGGACGGTTGCGGTAAAGACGAAGACTGACGCTGAATCGTGACTTTCCGAAGCTTTGCAGCTTCTTATCTTAACGCCTATGCGCCTTCGCGGGAACGACAAGTGCCTTTTTGGCTGCCCGTCTCCCTGCCCAGGGTTATTCTGTTTGGTAACCTCTGTGGCCGATTCGGGATTTTGTCCCAACCCCGTTCATACCGTCAGGAATTGAATTCAACTTGATGTTTACAATCCCATGTCATTCACTGCATCAGGAGGTAATCATGGACGAATTTGTTCAGGCCCACCACAAGGTTCACGCGGAAACCACGGTGAAGGCGTTGCAGAAGCACGGCTTCGACGCCCGGTTCTTCGAAACCCGAGACGAATTGGCGAGTTTCATTATGAACCAGGCAGAGGCCTGCCGCACGGTGGGGATAGGCGGTACCAAGACGGTGCGCGCGCTCGGCGTGGTGGAAATGCTCGAAGCCGCAGGCAAAACGGTCTACGACAACTGGAAGCTCAAGCCGGGCACTCCCGAGGAGTTGCAGTGCCGCAAGGCTCAAATGACCGCGGACCTGTTTCTCTCGTCGGCCAACGCGGTGACCATGACCGGAGAGATCGTCAACAAGGAAGCTTCGGGCAACCGGACCAATTCTATGACATTCGGACCGCCGCAGGTGATCGTTGTCGTGGGCCGCAACAAGATCGTGCCTCACCTCGACGCCGCGCTGGAGCGGATCGAATATGTGGCCGGGCCCGTGCGAGCGATGAGCATGAAGCTCAAGACCCCGTGCGCTAAGACGGGAATCTGTGAGGATTGCGATTCACCGCAGCGGATATGCCGCATCACGAGCATCATTCATCGGCAGCCCGTGTTCACGAAGATTTCCGTGGCAATTCTGGACGAGGACCTGGGATACTGATCTCGGGTTGGCGGATGATATTCGGAGATCTTTTCGCGGTAGGCGTTCACGCTGATTGGAACGTACGGGAGAGTCTCGCCCATGGAAGAATCAGTATTACACGCGGTGAAATCGGGCGATCTGGAAGGGCTGCGAAAGCTCCTCAAGGATGGCGCGGATCTCAACGACCGGGACGCTCTCGGCTGGTCGGCCCTGATGTGGGCTGCGGCGTTGGGCCGTCCGCAGGTGGTGCGCGTCCTCCTCGAGCATGGTGCCGATACCGAGGCAGCGGACGAATACGGCGCAACGGCTCTCATGAAGGCCTGTCGCCAAGACAACATGGAAGCGGCTGACCTGCTCTTGAAATACGGCGCGGACGTCGACGCGGTGGACGCGCTGGGATGGACCGCGCTGATGGGGGCAGCCCATCGAGGCCACGAGGCAGCGGTGAAGCTGCTGCTGGAACAGAATCCCGACGCGGAAATTGCCGACTACAATGGCTCTACCGCCTTGATTTTGGCCGCCACCGCTGGCCACGCGGCCGCTGTCGAAGATCTCTTGGAATGGGGAGCCGACTTTCAGGCCAAAGATATTAAGGGCAGGACTGCAATGGACTGGGCTGCTGCCGAAGGCCACGCTGATATTGTTGCTCTCCTGAAGGAGGCGGAAAGGAACGCATGACGGACAGCGGGCTGCGCGATTTGACTAGCTCCTACCGGATGTCGAACCTATGGGTGACGGAGCCGTAAGCGGCTTCTATCGGCGGCGTGCACGCTGCTACCGCGCAACGCAATGAACATCGGCTCCGTGAGATCGCAGCGAGAAAGGAGCCTCACATGTCTGTCACAGAAAACAAGCAATTGGTACGCACCTATTTCGAAAGGGCGTTCGTGCAGCATGACCTCGATAGTGCGGCTGAATTGATCAGTAAGGACTATTGTCTTCACGATCCCACGCGGCCGGCCTTCCGTGGCGGTATAGAGGGATTCAAGGCAGCCCACGAGGTCTACCTGCAGGCAGTACGAGACCACTCCTTAACCATAAACGACCAATTCGGGGAGGGCGACAGAGTCGTGACGCGCTGGACTGCGACCGGCTGCCAGGCAAAAGACCTGCCGGGCATCCCGGACAAGGGCGCGTGCTTCAAGATCGGGGGGATAACCATCAGCCGAGTGTCCGACGGCAAGATTGTCGAAGAATGGCAAGACTGGGATGTCGGGGGACTGGCAAGGCAACTCGGATCAGTTTGAGCGTCCCGCTTCACGAAATCTGCAACGCAGGCGTCTCCGTCCGGTCATGGCATTGGTCGGGCTTGGACAAGAGGAACAGGGAATGATCCTCGCCCGTGTGGGTAGCGCGGGTAGACGGTGACCATTTGTCTTGCCCCATCATCCAGTGTCCATTTATGACAACCATAGATACCCGGCCAATTGGTGTGGTGTCTCCGATCCCCACCCGGGAATTCACTTGGAATTTCCGCCCTATTTGCGAAATCGTACGAGGCCACGGATGATAAATGATTCAACGGACCTTGCGCGTAGGCACGAAGAGCATCGACCAGCATAATTCAGCCGAGTACATGGTTTCACACGGTCTTAGCGAAAGGCTCTATCGAAACTCGCGGTGCCAGCCCAGGGCATACTTCTAAGAAGGCCTGGCGGCATTCCTCGATGACATTTTGAACGAAAATCTCAGTAACGTCTTGGGGTATTTCCAAGAGAAGAGCATCGTGCATTGGAAGTAGTATGTTAACCTCTGGAAGAAGTGAGGATATCCGCAGTATGAGCTTCTTCAGGATGAGAGCCCCAGTTCCCTGGACCACATGATTAACCGCCCACCTGCTTTCCTTCAAATTAAGAGGCCCTCCCGATGCGCGGTAGCGCGAATTTCCGAATGCCGTGGAGACTTTGCCGTGTTCTCGCAATTCCCGATGAAGTCGTTCTCTCCATCGTTCAACACCACTAAACAATTTCATCAAACGATCAACGATGGGATGCGTCGTTGTTTTCTCGCTACAAATAGTCTGATGAACTAACTCGGCAAGCCCATCCGAGTTCATGCCATACGAATATGCCAGGAACAGTCTCTTCGCTTCCTTTCTCTTGTGCGAGGCACGCAACATTTCTTTCGCCAGCGCCACGTACAAATCACCGTCCGCACACAATGCCGCGAGCGCTTCGTCTCCAGACATATTCGCCATAATTGTGGGCTCAAACTGGTTATAATCGACATACAGAAGCCTCGAGCCAGCCCGTGGGATCACCACTGAACGGTACCTCTTCTTGAGGTGTTGGAGTTGGGGATCAACCACCTGTATTCTCCCACTCACAGTGCCCATGATGTCGAACACCGGAAAGCATCTGTCCCTAAATTGGGAAAAAGTGCGATTCAGTATAGCCATATTGCGCCTTGCGGAGCTAACCTCGTGGAGCAAGTTGCACCTTTCATCGTAGCCCTTGTTAAGGCCAATGATCTTGTCTGTGGAAAGGGTAATAGGAGTGTCATGCCGATCCAATCCCAAAATGCTCTGGAGATACTCTGCGCCCTTGAGGGCTTTCTCAACATTTAGGCCGTGCTTGATTGTCAGTTTGTGATGTGCCGAGACGTGGGCCTGATCCACCTCGATTAGCAGGCAATCGCGCACATCTTCATCAATACAAATGCCAAGATACTGGGAGCGCAACAATGTATTGTATACGGGCATCTCGATATCAAAGAAGCGAGTGTATTCACCGCGCTCCTCCAATTCAAGTTGGATTTCTCCCCATAACGGGGGGAGCGCGCGCAATATTCTTTCGGGAATACGCAGATTTTCCAAAGGGCTCCGAAAAGGACTAGTGAGGTGAGTCGAAAAATAGTATCTTAATAGCCGGGTTTTGTCTTCATCAGGCAAGTATGGAGCTAGAAGTTCCCAAGGATCCCAAGGTCGTCGGCGTTCAAATTCTGACTTCGGTCTGCCAACGGCAAGCTTCTTCGCTAACCCCACGTCTATCACTTGCCGGGGCAAGGGCAAGTCCGACTGCCGTAACCAGTCAACCAACAATTCGAAGGAGTATGTAACAAGTGGGGTCTCACACGCCGCGAGTTCCTCCAGAGTCCCAAGACGGGTTTCGGCGTTTGGCAATAGAAGCAAAAGCAACGGCTGCGACACAATGTCGGGCGGCGGCGAGTAGTGAAAGAGGAAAGTTTCAAGCCGCTGATTACTCATAGGATGTCACTTCGTCATAGATGTCAAGATATGAGACAGCAGGAAGGGGCCGATGATAGCAGCCACGAAAGCGCTGCCGAATTCGCTTGTAGGAGCCCTTTACGCTGTTCAGCACGTGCGGAACAACATACTCCTTTATGCCAGCATTATAATCCAGCTCATGCATGGCGATAAGCGCGTTCCTTTGGAGAAGATGATGACGGCAAGTGTCAAAGACCCGCGCCAGTTCTATCCTATCATCATCGGTTCCCATAGCACCCAGATATAGCATAGAGCCGGCTCGATCTGCCAGGAGACTGGGCTGACAGATTCGCCGACGCGCGATTCCGAGGAGGTCGTTGTCTAGATATTTCTTGTAAACTAGCAATTGCCAAAGAAGATAATTTTGCCAATCGTATATGGCACGATCATGGTCGGTCAGAAAACTCGCCACGCGACGAACATGCTCGTCAGATGCTGGAGCTGCCTTTAGGAAGCGAACCAATTGGTCGGTGCTGCAGGGTTGAGTATCCAGCTCTTGAATGGCGACCTCAATTAGGGGGCGAAAGAAGTCGTCAGGAACATCAATTTCGCTGCAAAGCGCCAGATTCTCGAACCGCTGAACACAAAACCGAAAGGCCCGCTCTTGCGTCCGACCCTCTCTGATCAACGTGGAGGCTAATCGTCGCAAGGGAGCGAAGGATCTCCGTATCACTGTCAGACTACGTGACCGCCACATGCTATCGATCTGCTCCAAATCAGTATTTCGCGTGAGAAGAAGAGCTTGATGACCAGGCATGCCGGGTTCGAGTATCTCTGTCTTGGCAGCGTTAACATTCAAGCCGAGCTTTCTGAGTTCAACTATGAGATCCTGAAGTGCTGCACGTGCTCTATAGCGAGACGTGGTAGCGATCTTTATGTCATCCATGTAGCGATAGTACTTGTAACCCCGACGAAGCATCTCGGTATCAACAGGAAGCAGGAGGCTGTTGGCTAGAAACGATGAGGCATCCCGGTTTTGCGGCAGCCCGTGAGATGGCATATAACACCACTCACGAAGGCATCGCTCAAGTTCATCGATTACGGTTCGAACTTTAGCCTTATCGGCACCGCCAACTTTTAGGTCCGGAACTCGCCTACGCAAAATTTCGACTAGGTATGAGATATTAATGTTCTCATAATAGTTTTGTATGTCCGTGACAAGGACCACTGGGCTAGACGCCATCTCTTGAGCAACATATCCCTCAAATAACTTCCACTGTTCAATCGGATGGAGGAAGAGATAGCGTCCTGCCCTCTGACCAGAACCGGCATGACGGTGGCTGAGTACCTGGCCGGGAAGCAATTCATCGTAAAGAGGAGCCAAATACTGGACTAGAGAATGGTAGTACGCTCTATCAAAAATGCTTGTTTCGAGGCTATATCGGAGCACAAAGCCCTTCTTTGGAATATTAAGTTCGATTCGTCGTTCAGGCGGAAAAAGGCCATTGTTGCCTTCAATGGCCCCCGTAATTGCTTCAGCGACGGTATTGGGGGTCAGGACGTCTTCGTATCCTAGAGAATCGGGATACCAATCGTCCCTCATGTCCTGTCTGAGCTGACGCACGATCATCTCCGGGGCCACTTCAAGCAAGCCGAAGTCAATGCGATCAGGCATCATCTCTCCCGCAATCCAAAGCGTTCAGCGCCCAAGCAACGGGCCCTACATGCGTGCGCGTCTCTCTTGCGATTCTCAAAGAGGAAAGGGTGCCAAATCATATGGGGTCATATTTACAAGATGCCGCGTCGGAGACGCCCTCCAACGAGTTTACCGGTGGATGCAAGAATTAGAACACCATGTTACCGGTGTCAATGCCTTTTTCTGAGTATCGATATCTATTCAGTTATTCGAGAGTTTTGAGCTGTTGAGACAAATCGGGGGACCATCCGGCCGATGGTGGAATTGCCTGTTTAAGGAGGAAGATCAGCGGGTAGATTCCGGAGAAGACTTCGGAATTCCAGAAATTGGGGAGAAACGATACTCATTTTCCCGCCTCTGAATGTTCTTCGACTTGAAGGCATTGCGAGGAAATACCGCTCAGATGAAGGCTCATGAGGCGGACTCATACTGCACCTCCGCCTCATTCATAACTTCTCCGCGGAAGTACTTGCTCAGGAATCCGGGTGTGTTCAGGTCCACCTTGCGCCCAAGCAGTTCGGACAGCTCTCGCTCCATTGAGAAGAAGCGCAACCCGACGGAGACGCCCGGCTCGAACTCGACGAGCACGTCGATGTCGCTGTCATCAGTGAATTCGTCCCGCAAGACGGATCCGAACAGCGATAGCCGTCGAATGTGGTTCCGGCGGCAAAAATCCTCAATGATTTCTTGTGGGATGTCGATACGTGACCGTGTCATATCATGATCTCCCTTTTGCATGCTCATGATATACACCGACGGGTGCGGAACTCAAGGGAAAGAGAACGCGGCTCAAGGCGGGCGCACGGCCGTGCGCCCTTGCTCCCAATGGCACAGGGTCCAGGACAACGACTCCGTGCAAGTGGTTGGGCATGACAACGAAAATGTCGAGTGTAATCTCGGAACGAAGTTCGGCCGAACGACGCCACTCGTCGGACACAATTTGTCCACACTGACTCAAGCACATTTCGCCGTTCTTTATGTCCCCAAACAAGCACTCTCGACCGTGAGTGCAAAGAGTCAGGAAGTACGCGCCCGTCCCTGAATAGTCATAATCCCGAAGCCGCAGGGATTGGCGATTTGGCTTACCATCTTCTGCCGATGTCATTCGCGCCTCGCATGCTCCTCGGGGTGCCCTTGACGCCGCGGGCTGAGAGTGTTCGCATCATATACGCGACGCGACCGCCTAGCCAAGCATGAAAGGGAGAAAGAATGGTCACTGGTCTCCATGCATCGCGTGCAGCCTGAATGGCAGGCGCACGGCCGTGCGCCCCTTCATGGCATTGCAGGGAACCATCAAGTCGCCCGGTGATACTCCGGAAGCCAATTTGTCCACAGCGGTCGAAACCAACATCGCCGGTCTTGCCTGCCGGCACGAACATTGGTATGACGGAGGCGACACGAGGAGGCATCCGGTCGCCTCACAGCTTCGACTCGGTATTGGCATCAAGTACGCGAGATCACCCAGAGGAAGCACATGGTTTTCTTCAACGAAGACGAAGGAAGGGAGCGCTACGGGACAGTTATCGCCTCATTGGGAATGGACCCGAAGAAGCTCACCGACAAATACATGGAGGCTCTAGGAAAAGAGTTCGGCTGCGCCTTCGAGCGAGGCGAGCTGCTCATTTGGGTTGAAGCAAGCGAAGACCGAGCCGAAGAGATCTTCGAGATCCTGAGAAAAAGGAATACCCGATTCTAGATGTTGTCCAGCCGCCTATGAAAGCTCGTTGATGAAGCTTTCGAATTGCCGCTCGCCTGTGGCCGCGAACCGGCCATTGCCCTCCGACACCACGTCGCCCGTTATCTCCATCAGTTCGCAGTGACTGAGGATCTCGTTAACTGCGAGACTGATCCCAAAGCCTTCCAACTGGCCTGCCTCGAAATACGCGGTCGCAATCTCTTCCGCTGTCCGGGGTGAGTCCGCCAATAGGCCAAGAATATCCGAACACCGTCGGATGTGGTGCTCCATCAATTCATCAACTCTTGCGATCAGATCCAACTGATTCCACTGATCCCTGTAAAAAAGCCGATGTCCAGGCAGCAGGATTGTGTGGTCCTGTTCTTTCGCAAGCCCTTTGAGCTTCTTGAGCGATCGTACGTACGTCCGCAATCCGTAGAGTTGCTGCGCTTCGACATATTCGTCGGCGAGCACCTTCTTGGTCAGCTCGAAAAAGTTTTCTCTGGTGGGGTGCGGTGTGATGTCCGGAAGAATGGTATCTCCAACCAGCACTGCCTCATCGTCCACAACTACGGTGACCGCGTCCGGAGCATGGCCGGGATGGTGTAATATCCGAATCCCGCTATCGAATGGATGGTGCGAGTTCCCGATCGCTGTGGTCGTCAAGCCTCTTCGCTGCGCGTGGTATTCGGGACAGAACTTCTTTGCGAACCAGGCCGGCATGGGGCAATGCCAACACGAAGCCGGCACGTCCGCCTTGTCTTCCGAAGGCGCCAGCGCGGGATCCACGCAGTTCAGCATGTTATAGACCGGATGAGCGTGCACTTGAACGTTGAGCTGGCGAGTCAGGTCGGCCAGGCCCCCGTCATGATCTTCGTGGCCGTGCGAGAGCACCACATGCTGCAAATCGCCAAGGGCAAAGCCCGCGGCTTCGATCATCTCCACGAGCGGTTGGCCCATGCCTCTGCGACCGGAATCGACCATGAAGAGCGTATCGCCGGTAACAAGGTAATTCCAGGTGGGGCCAACATCCCACGCGCCGCCGTAAACGTTTTTGGTAGCGCACCCAAATATCTCGCGGCCAGAGGCAAGCTCGAACTTGGCAATCATGCCGTTGCCGTTTTCGTCTCCCGGCCGGATTATCTCAGGAGGTGTTTGGCTCATACGTAGACCTTTCGTCGGGAATTAGGGGAACGTCGATCGCTTATCCGAACCGAACTAGCGAAGCTCCCAGGAGCGCCGGACGCGCGAATCAATTTCTATGTGGTGCAAGATTACTGCAAAACCGGATCGCGGGGAAGGGGAATGGTAACAACCTCATTGGATGCGGTGGTGCGCCCGGAGAGATTCGAACTCCCGACCTTCTGATCCGTGAGGAGAGTCGCCGGACATTTTCCAGCTCCCCATTGGCAAGCGGGGTGAAGCCGTGTTCATATCTTGCGGTCCAGGTTCGGCACTGCGGTTCAGCGGCGCCCGATACTCAGTACACCTCATCGTGGGTCCCCACTGTCAGCAAAAGAATGGCCTCGGTGCCCTGATAATCTACCATTTGAAATACAATCCGCAGATCGTAGCCTGCACTTGCGGCCCAAGAGCCTTCAAGTTCACCTTTGAGTTTGTGGGATTTCAACTTGGGGTGCAATGCATCTTCTGATATCAATTCCAGCGCCGCCTTGAGGTCTTCGGCAACGTCCGGACGTTTCTTGAGCAAGCGTTTAGCAGCGCGAACAAAAGCGCGAGAGCGAACCAGTTTACGTTTCACGGCCGTATCTCTTTCATGAGATCTTCGACCGTGGTGGGATCACATCGACCTTGCGCAAATTCTTCCCTGGCCTCCCGAATATCCTGAGCCAGTCTCTTTCGCCCCTGCTCGGCTAATCGGCGTCGGACAATAAGGAGCAACGTCTCCTGTTCGTCTGGGGATAGTTTATCCACCGCTTCCAGCACTTCTCCGAATCCCGCATTTTCCACGATTCTTCTCCTCTGCGGCCCTATCTTTCCGCGGGGACAACGCCGAGCCGGTCAACCATCGATGGGGCTATAATCGGCCCGGTGTTGCACACAATGAGATCGGTCACAGATCCAGATCCCTGAATTCCGCTTCAAGTTCTTCCCGCTCCCACCAAACGCTGGGCGTTCCGTAGCGCCGGCAGCTCAGAAGGAAGGCAGCCCTGGAGATTCCGGCTATCGTCGCAGCTTGGCCGGAGGTCACCCGCCCCATCTCGAAGAGCTTCATGGCGAGAGCCAGTCGAGCCTCCTCCTCGAATGAGTCCGCACTCATATTGAGCATCGCAGGGATGGATTCCGCGTACTCTATGCAGGGGGTCTTCATGGCACGATGTTTCTGGTGCGCCCGGAGAGATTCGAACTCCCGACCTTCTGATCCGTAGTTACCTGACAAATATCGATAACTACCGGCAATCACAAGCGAACTGAGTCAGTCCAGGGCTCTTTTTGGTGTAGCACGGTTTGTCCCTATGAGTGCTTGACATTACTGACTTTTCCTTGTATTTCTTGCTCATTCATCGGGGTCTCTGCTACACGCGATTGTAGCAAGAGTGTAGCACGGATTTTCCATCGGAGGCAAGGACGTGGCGACGATAGTTGAGCGACCCGGACCAAAGGGGACGACTGCTTTTCAGGCGGTCGTGCGGAGGAGAGGCTACCCCACGAGGGCGAAGACCTTCGACCGGAAGACGGACGCACAGAAATGGGCGCGAAAAATTGAGCACGAGATGGACACTGGCGCATGGAAGGACACCGCAGAGGCGTCGCGTGTCACCCTCGCGGAGGCATTGGACCGGTACCTTGCAAGCGTGTCGGTACGGAAGAGGCCCAAGACTCAGGTGAGCGAGAAGAAGTCGGCCGAATACCTGAGGGCGGCAATGGGCAGCCTGAGCTTACTACAGATTACGCCTGAACGTGTGGCGAGGTATAGGGACCAAAGGCTGGAAAAATTATCGCGACGAAAGGAAAGGTTTTCGCCGAATTCTGTCCGCCTTGAACTTGCCCTGTTGTCGCATCTGTTCACGATCGCGGAGCGAGAATGGAGCTTCAAGGGTCTCGAAAACCCCCTCCGTCGAGTCCAACGGCCGGAGATCCCGGAGGGCCGTTGTCCCGTGTTGAGCGAGGACCAAATTGCGCGCCTGCTCGAAGAGTGCATGCGGAGCACGTCGCCGCTCCTGTATGAGTTCGCTTTGCTTTGCTTACATACCGGGGGCCGATCATTTGAGCTGCGAAGCCTCAGGTGGAATCAGGTAGACTTCAAGGGCGGATTCATCACGCTGACGGCGGAGGGGACGAAGGGCAAGCGCCAGCGATTCGTTCCTCTAACAGACGCGGCCCTGGACATGCTGAAAGGAATTGCCGAGCGCCAGGGCGCGGGTAAGGTCGTTGACCTGTCCGGCAAGGCCACCGGGCTGGTGTTCCCCTCACGAAACAATCCGAACAAGCCGCGCGACGTGCACATGGCCTTCAGCCGGGCCTCGGAGAGGGCTGGACTTGACAACCTTCCTGGGAATGGACGGTTGCGAATTCACGACTTGCGCCATTTGTGCGGCACGTTCCTCGTCATGAACGGCGTAGACCTTGAAACGGTGCGGACCATCCTGGGGCACCGCGACTTGAGCACGACTCAAAAATACTTGCACGTAGTCAACGCACACAAACGAACGGCAATGCAGAAGATCGGTCATCTTGGGATCGCCGTTTCAGAGGTCAAGGAATGACTCAAAGACCGTAGAATTTCGTAGCGCTACGAAATTTCATCTCGGATCAGAGGACGACATGACGACCAAGAAAGGGACGCTGCGGAATGGATGGAGCCTAGACCTTTACGATTACCTTGAAGACATGCCCCTCCGCGGCTGGGTGTGGGAGTTCATGCGCCGGGATCTCCTCAAGAAGGCGTTCATCAATCCCGTGGACGCCTGGGATCGCAGTGCTCCCAGCAGGCTGAAGCTTCCCCATGACTTCAGGTACTATTGCTATATGCCTTATCCAGAGGCAAAGGACAACGGGGTGCTCCCCATCAAGCAGAGTGGCGTTAACCTGGATAGGCTGGAGCACAGGCGGGTGAAAGATATGGAGCGGGAAAGGATGAACGATTTGCCGCACAAATGGAGAATCGTGCCTCGCTCCATGTCACCGCTGAAGGTTTACAAGGACTCCACGCAACGGGAGGTCAAGGGAAAGACCCGGCCCGTGATCCACGTGGAGGTGAAGGTGGATCTAAGCAGGAAAGACTCTGCGCTAAGGGACGACTTCGGGCTCCTCTTGAAAGAGTTTAGGAGGCGCATCGGGCGGCCCAACGTTTATGCCGAGATCAATGCGTGGAAGGGAAGCCGGGTTCTTCAGGCATGGGATCTACGACAGTTCGATGTTTCCTGGTTGCACATAGGAGAGATCCTTGAATTGGCTCCCAGGGTCGATTCAGGGTTGCGCGGCGAGAAGACTGCTGCGTCCGAAGATTTGAAGAGTCGCGCGAGGTCTTCCGTAGACCAAGGGAGAGACATGATTGACAAGGGAAAATACAAGCTGCTTGAGTTCGACAACGACGACCACCACGAGTAGACCCCGCCCCGAGACATACCCGCTACGAAATTAGACCTAAATACACCTAATCGGCTCTAAATAAGGGATTCCGCTGTTTGGGGGTGTATCGTTGGTTTGCCCAACTACATTACACTTCCAGTGGACAAGCTCGATTGATAATGTTGGGGCACAACACGGTACGTGGTGTCAACATTAATACGCTGTTCGCAGCATCAATAAAGGAGAACGTCATGCCGAACGTAATGCCACTGCGGAAAGTTGTTTGCCAGCTGACGAATGAAGCGTCTGCCGGGGACGACCAGGCAATCCGAAAGGCCGTGAGGGCCTGGCATAACCGGCTCGCGTCAGGGACGATTCCCAGAGCTATCATCCGCAAACTTGGCCGTGAACTGTTCGTGGATGTTGAGGCATTCGAGGATTGGCTCGCGCAACAATATTCCCGCGGATCTGAGCGGCCGGGACCGGGCCGTCCGAGGTCAAAATAGGCTCCGATCACCCAGCCGGGGATTTCGTAGCGCTACGAAATTTGCTGTCCGGCATTGGAGGCAGAACGAGAGAGAGCCGCCTGGCCGCGGCTCCCTCTTAAAACGAAATGGACTACAATATGCCTAACGATACCTCGTTTCCTCGGTCACGTCAAGCGTCGTGCATTGACCTCGACCGGTACCGGCTGGCGTTAACGGCGAGGGAGATCCTCGAAAGACGCGACGTGTCCGTCAACGGCACAGGAAAAATTCCGTGCATCGCACGCGACGAGAAAACGCCTTCGATGCACGTTTACGAGCATCACGCCCACTGTTTCGGTTGCGGGGCGCACCTGGACGGAATCGCGCTCGCTCACTGGGCACGCACCGGGCAGATTGACCCCGCGCCACGAGGACCGGAGTTCTGGGAAACGCTGCGATGGATCGCCCGCGAGGCCGAACTTCCCGAGCCGAGGCGGGACCCTGACGCAGAGGCCCGCTACCGTGAGGCACAGGACCGTAGCGCGTATTTTGAGCGCGTCTTCGAGGATGCACGCAAGCGACGTGACAAGGCGCTCGAATACCTCCGCGGCCGGGGAATCAGCGCGGAAGCCGTCGGCGATGACATTGGCTATTCCCCGAAGGATTATGAGCCCCAAGACCGGGAGACCGCGAAGCGATACGGCCTGCTGTCGAAAACCGGCCGGTTCCTGTTCAGCGGCTACGTCGTCTTCCCATTCCCGGCCGCGGGCCGCATTGAGACCTTCTACGGGCGATTCCTGGGTGACACGGCGCCGGAGTTCAAGCACCGAAAGCCCGCGGGGCCTCAACCGGTTTCCTTGTGGAACCTGGACTGTGTTCGCCGTGACAAGCTCGTCTTAGTGTGCGAGAGCCCTATCAAGGCGTTGGCAGTCAAGGCGAACATCAACACGAATGTGGTCGCCCTGGCCGGGGTGGCATTCAAAGACGAGCACGCACGGCTCTTGCGACTCCGGGGGGTGCAAGACGTGGCTATCCTGTTCGACACCGACTTGAATGGTGCGGGTCAGCAGGCCGCGGTGAGGGCAGCAGAGCTATTGTACCGTCACGGCTACCACGATGTGGTGATTCTCACGTTGCCGCTGCCAGAAGGCCGCGACAAGAACGACGTGGACGGCTATTTCCTGGCCGCTTCGGCGGAGGACTTTCGCAGTCAGGTGACGGTGAAACACCTTCTGGAGGTTATTGACGACGAGATGCAGACCCGCTCCAAAGACGGGGATTTTGGCGGGTTCACCGAGGCATTGAACAGGTTCCTTGGCCTGATTGCGCTGTGCGACCCGGCGGGAGACGGGGAAGTCCTGAGAGCGATAAAAAGGACGTTTCCGAATCAGTCCATCACGGACCTGAAGGGGAAACTGAAAAAATTCCGGCGGCAACATGACAATGGCGGTCTCCCGTCCGCGCCGGGTTCCAATTCGGACAGGTTCAGGCCACTGGACTACGTGGAGCAAATCCGGTCAGAGACGCGAGTGATCACCTTCGACAGTATGGCGTACCGCTACGAGGGCGGCGTCTACGTCCCGTGGCCTCCGGAGGAGATTGACCAGCGTGTCATCCAACTCTACGGTCCGGCGGTGGAGCCGAGGCACACACGCTCCGTTCGGGAGCTTCTCAACAGCGTGTGCTTCGTTGGTTCCGACACGGTGAATCCACGGGGATGGTCGAATTTGAAAAACGGCCTGCTGAATCTGCACGCTGGCGACTTCATCGACCACACGCCAGACATGCTCTTTACCGTGCAAGCGCAGGTTCGGTTCGATCCGGAGGCGCAGTGCCCGCTTTGGACTCGGACTCTTGAGGAAATCCTTCCCGATCCCGAATTGCGGCAATTGCTCTCACAAATCTTCGGCTACTGTCTCACAACCGACACCTCACACCAAAAGGGATTCATTCTCTGGGGAGACGGGGCAAACGGCAAGTCCGTCATGACCGACGTGCTCGAAGCACTCGTCGGCCGGGACAACGCCGCGGCGCTGCACCTGAGTGATTTCCAGGAGCGGTTTCGCCTAGCGGAGCTACAAAACAAGCTCATTAATTTCTCCACGGAGGTTGAGGCGAAGGGCTTGGTATCCGACGCGCGCATCAAGTCCATTGTGAGCGGAGACCCCCTCACTGCCGAGCGGAAAAATAAACAGCCGTTCGTGTTCCGACCGTATTGTAAACTCGTGATCTCCTGCAATCACCTTCCGCAGACCACGGACCGGAGTCACGGATATTTCCGGCGGTGGATCGTGCTGCCTTTCACTCAGACCTTCGCGGGAAACACACAGGATCGCAGTCGCGCCCGCACCATAATCGAGATGGAGCTGTCCGGCGTGCTCAATTGGGCGATCGGAGGGTACAGAGACCTCAGGGAATCGCGGGAATTTAGCGAGCCCCAGGCGAGTGTGGACGCGCTCCAAAAATACCGGCGTCAGGTCAACCCGGTCCTGGACTTCGTTAACGAGCGCATCGTTTTCGTTGACGGCCAGAGCACTCCGCCCAAGGACATTTTTCAGGCTTACCGCGGATGGTCCGAAGAGAGTGGGGTCAAGGCCTTGGGCAGGAACAGATTCTATGAGGAGCTAGGGCGCGCAGATGCACGCCTTAGCATCACGCGGACTGGGGAGGAAGGGAAGGTCGTCAAGGGCGTGACCCTTCGACCCCGATGACGATTTTCATGATCGTTTTCATGGTCGAATGACGGTTTTCATGACGGTTTTCAGCATGACAAGTTGGCTCCAACACTGGACTTGTGACAGTTATGACGGTTTTTCTCCCTATTCCTTACGCGCGAGAGAAAAAAAAGAAAAGAGAGAGGAAATACTATTCTTCCTTTTTTCTCTGAGTACCGGGAGGGGGTACACCCCCAAAACCATCATAACCGTCACATCGCTAGTCTGGAAGCCGAGTTTCGTTATTTGAAAACCGTCATGAAAACCGTCATTCGCTTACGGAGGTGTCATGAACGTTTTTGAGATCCTCAAGAAAAACCCGTCTTACCAGGCTGGCCGGCACCGTCCCTCGCGGCGGGAGTTCCCGAGGGATCGGTGTCCCGGGTGCGACCACGATCGGATGAGCTTCTGCTACATCGCGGCGGAGAAAATCAGCCGCCTGGATTCTTGCCCAGTGGGAAAAACTTCGAGAGGCTTACCATGAACCCGTTGCGCGGCCGGACGGTCCTATCACGGCGTGTTCATGAGGGATCGTAACCATTGACAACTGCAAGCAACCAGTATGGGGACGCGGGGCAACATAGACGTGAGATCGGGATGGCCACAAGAGCCTTCTTGGTGCGTCATCGCCGCGCACAGAGGGATGATGTAAACTAAAGCACGTCGAACAAATCACTACGTCCGGGCTTGTATGGGCAGTCGTTTTTCAGTTACGAAAACAGTTGAGCGGGGAACCATGAGCGGTCGGAGGGATGGTTGTATGGACCGGCAAATTCTCGAGGAATTAAGGGCAAGGTCACTGCGGCCAGGAAAACAAAAGACGTGGATCTCCGGCTTGGACGACTCCACACTTTGGCGAATTTTTCTCCTGCTGAAGGCCGGGCACTCCCACCGGTCTGTCGCTCGTGAACTGCGGGCCGCGGGCTCGGTGGAGGCAAGTGAGGCGAGTATTGCGGCCGGGGTCAACAAGTTTGCGAAGAGGATTGCTGATTTGCTCACGCGCGCCGCGAAGGACAAGCCCACGCGGCCCGGTGAGGCTGGATTCCCCGAAAGCAATGGTAAGGTCCGGGCCGACCGTGAGGACGCTGCACAGGTCGTTTCGGTGGACAATGGCGACGACCTGTTCACGAAGCTGGAGCGGATCGAAGACGATTTCACGGACAGAATTCAGGCCATGCTGGCCGCAGAGCGGGAGAGCGGCATTGCAAACCCTCATTTTGCCCGTGAGCTGAAGGCCCTGACCGATTTCGTGAAGGCCCGCGCAAAATTGGAAGCGACCCGGCCGAAGACTCAGGCCGCGGTCCCCTCGAAGGTCCGACGAGGGTTTGATCGGTTAATGAGCGACGTGGTTCGCGGCGACCCGGACCGGTTCCGACGGACCGCTCACCGCGTGCTCGAAAGGCTGGAAGAGGGTGCGCTGGACGTGATCCGCGACAAGGACGGCAACAAGCGGCTCGTCGAGCCGGGCCACGCCGTTCCCCCGTGGAAGGAGCCGGACAAGGGGAACGACAGCGAGAGCATCGACGCGATTCTCGACGATCTCATTGGCCCGCTGTGACCCCCCGAATTTCGTATCGATACAAAAACATTTCCCCCCGCGGCATGTCCGTCTGAACACTAAAACGACCGTTTTCGTGTTCAGCGTTCCTTGTGTCTCCGTGAATCCCGCGCAATTTCCGCACCATGCGCCGATTATGTGAGAAAATAACCTCCGGGCCGGAATGTTCCTCCGATTCCTCTTGACATCCTGACGCCGAATAATTAAGAATGATCTTAACGACGCCTCGGCTGTGTTAGTAGCAATACGAAATTTCGGGAGGGACAGGCCATGAGGACAGCCGCCACATATATCCGAATCAGCAAAGACGAAGAAGGCTCCGTGTCTCTCGATTACCAGCGGGCCGAAATTGAGAAGCTGGCCGCGCAGAAGGGCTTGACCATCACGGCCGTCGAGTGCGACGAAGGGATAAGCGGCAAGAGCATCAAGGCCCGGCCCGCTGTGCAGCGGATCTTGCAGGCCGTTGACCGCCGGGAAATTGACGCGGTGCTCGTGTGGAAGAGCGACAGGCTATCCCGTGACGGTATGGAATCCCTCCAAATCGAGAAGCTGTTCCTGCAAAGGGGCGTCGAACTGCTGTCCTGCACCGAAGGCTGTCTGACGAATGACAACGTGGAAGACGAGTTTCTCAGGTTCATTCGGGCCGGTCTGAATCAGCGCGAACGCAAATTAATCTCTCTGCGGACCAAGCAGGCCCTCATGAGGAAGCGAGAGAAAGGCGAGCGTATCGGTGGACGGCCCGCGTACGGGTGGAAAATCATCGATGGTAAGCTCATGCAAGACCCCCGAGAGCAGGCAGCGATTTCCCGGATGAAAGAGCTTCGCGCAGCAGGATATTCGACCAGAGAGATCACGGAGGCCGTTCGACGTGAGGGATACCGCACCCGCTCAGGCGGATACTTCGGGCAGACTCAAGTCTGCCGCGTGTTGGCGAGGGCCGCATGACGAGGGAAGAGAAAGAGGAGCGCATCGAAAGGCTGAGACAAGAGCCCGCGTTCAAAGACCTCATGCGGATTCTGCGCGGTCAACAGCCGGACCGAGTTGACGAATTCATGGAAATGATGACCGTGGACACTGCGGAAGGGGACACTGACGATGGACGACGACCTGAGAGCGAGAGTCATGGCGTTGAACGCCGCCAATAAACCGCGGCGACGCCGCCGGGCCGCCGAAGGCGACTCACTAAAGACGAAAATGGGCGTTCGTTATAACGAGCTGCGCACCGGGGGCATGTCATGTGCAGACGCCGCGGCCCGCGTCAACGAGGAGTTCCACACGAGCTTGAGAGAAGACACCGTCCGCGGCTACGGTTCCGCGGTCGCTCGTACGGCGCGGGCCGCGCAGCGTTCCGAACCGGGGGAACATTCCCCCGCTGTCGCGCCTTCGGAACCGGAGGAATATTCTGTCGCGGTGACGGATTCGGAACCGGAAGAATGTTCTGCCGAAGAAGCGCATTCGGAGCCTGAAGATGGTTCCGCACAAGGGTCACTTTCCGAACCGGAGGAATGTTCTCTCAAAGAGACCCGTTCGGAACCAGGGGCACGTTCCGACCTGGAAGCGTTCGTACGAAAGATAGCGCGGGAGACATGCGAGGAAATCATGCGGAACATGACGAGCGTTCAGGCCGCGGCCGGGGACATGCCCCCCGAGCCCGCGGCCGTCCTAGGCGTCAAGGGGAGGCGACAAGACCGGGACTATCGAAAAATCACTCTCACGATTGACAAAAGCCTGTGGGATCTGTTCGAGGCTGAGCGCAAGCGCCTGAGCGTCAGCGCGGCCAGAATGATGGACATAGTTCTGTGGCGGCATTATGGACGGCCCCGATTGTCATTCGAGAAAGACGAAAAGTAGCAAGGCCGAGCCGTACGGGTCTCTCGCTTCGCCCTTGTCAGCCGGGCGCGAGCGTCTTTGGATTAGGGAAATCCAAGTCGTCTTTCCGTATCATTCAGATGTGCTAGGCATTACGGTGAAGAGGGGGCTGCTGAGCGAGATTCCTCTCCCGAGACTTCCGTAACCATAATCCGTTGAGAATCGCCGGTTTCTTCCAGGCGATACTTCCCCGGCTGTTTCATCATAGCGAGTGCTACTTCGAGGTTTTTTCTGCACAGTGCCCACCCTTCATACCTCAGTTTGTCCAGTTTATTGACAGCGTTTACACGCTCTAGAGCCAAGTCCGCGAAGCCTTGCGGTCCCCTCTTGCTTATCTCTTTGGCTACATTCGGAGTGTTGCTCTCCATTTCAATCAGGAGTTTCCATGCCTGTTCAATTCCTCTAAGCTGCTTGAGTACGATTTGAAGAACTTTCATAAGATCTTGATGCTCATGGGAAGCGGTCAAGTGGACTTGAAGCCTACCTATTTCTTCGGCAAATCGGATGGTCATTCTCCTATGCTCTACTAATGAAAACCCACCTAATTCGAGTACCTTCATTACCCTGCCGACCTCTTCCATCATAGGCCTACAAAGGGCTTGGAATTGCGCCTGTTGCTTTGCCTCTTCCCTCACTTGGCGCCTGGCCTGTCGCTCTGCTTCCTGACTTGCCTTGCGCCTAGCCCCCGACACCGCTTGTTCATTTGTCTTCGCCCCTGTTGCCGCCATGCGTTCGACTTGCTTACGCGCCCTTTCGGAACTGGTCTTTCCACTGCTGCCAATCATCATGTATGAACCTATCACGACCAGCAACGCGACAAGTCCCAATGCAACTGCCCAAGCAGGCTTTGTCTTGAGGAACCGCAATAAATCAAATCCGTCGCTGGGCTTCTTACCGGCTGCATCCCCCGAATAAAAGGCAACCTCCGGGGCCAACGTTCGCTTAACGAACTTCTCAACAATGACACCGCATTTCGGGCAAACTGCAACTTCTTGGGGCTGAGGTTTGCCACATGCCGGGCACTTCCAGGCGATCTCCACATCCTCTTCGTGCTGGGGAATTGCACGACTATCGAGTTCCGCCTGAGTTATTGCCCCCGCTCCGATGAGTTTCTTGAACAGGCTTTCAAGCCCCTTGGATGAAAGCTGGTACTTCTCCATCAGGGCGGAGTCGCTAACCCCCTCCCGGATCTCCGCAACGACCGTGCTTGCCTTCATGCGCGGCGTAGCCATAGTCCCCCTCCACGTCTCGGCGGTGCTTCAAGTCTAGCACATTCGAGGGTCAAAGATGGACAAATTACGAGCCTGGGATTCTGTTGTTCAAATCTCGCGCGCGGAGAGCTGTACCACGCGACGACATTCCGATCAGTCGGGGAAGATGCAGCCGGGGCGCGGTGTTGGCAGTCGGATCTTACGCCTGCTGCAATCACTGATTTGTAAGGGCTTCCAGTATGCTGAAAATCGCGTCAGCGACTTCCCCGCCATCTTCAGCAAGATCCCCGAGTGTCTCGACGACTTCCCCCGCAGCCTTAAACGCCTTTTCGACCGCGGGGCCGTGCCCCCCGGTGTCATCGGCGACTCCAACAAGGTCAGAGGCAACCGCGGGAAGGGTGCCCTGGGAGACAAGCCCCTCCGAGATGCTTCCGTCTGGCCTATTCTTTCTCAACTTGTCCTCAAGTAAAGCGTATTTCCAAAATACTATCCCGCACTTCGGGCATTCCTGAAGGGATTCCACCTGACCAAATCCGCACTTTGGGCATGAAAATGTTTCTTTCTCTCGGTTGGGATCTTCTGTCGTCATAATTGGCGCCGGTCCTATCCCTTCTATTGCAGAACCTTATATCAGGCTTCCAAACAGCCCCCGAGCAATGAGTAAGCCGACTATCTCAGGCCAAATTGGGCCTTCTGAATTAGTCTATCGTTCTGAAACATAGCGTTCATGTTGCTTCCGTTGCCATTTACCCACTGATACATGAGCGTTTCGATTGATTTCATAACCCCAGGAATTCCATCCATTCTACTGCGAGATATCTCTTCACCCTCGGAACCGATAATCGCGACGACTTGTTTGTATGACATGCCGTCCTGGATCTGCACGTACTCGTCATAGGTCACGATCTGTCTTCCGATGCTTGGCATCTTTAGTCCAGCTACGGGCTTTGAGGAAGGAGCGGCCTGATTCGTCACAGATTCAATGATACCGAGGCGAAACACCAGGCCGCCAATTCCGATGAGCGCCACTATAGACGCTGTTAGAATGTAATTCAAAGGTCCCGGTTTCGGTTTTAGTACGGCCCCACAACCCGGGCATGATTCGGCTCTTGAACTAATGTGGTGACCGCATTCCTTACATTTCCTCAAAGGTTCAATTCCGCTTGTTCCGTCCCTCGGCCCACCGGGACCGTCGGGCCGGGTCTTGCACGAAGGACAAGCCGTGGTGTTTTGTGGGGCTGACTTTCCGCAGGATGGACAGAAGGTTGAACCCAAAGCGCGGTCCGGAAGCCGCTGACCAGCAGCTAGATTACCTACGGCGACACTTGCGACGGCTATTCCTTCCCGTGCTACCTTTTTCTTAAATCTTGATACAACGACCCCACACTTAGGGCACTCGTCAAATTCCTGGAGCTGTGACCAGTCGCACGCTGGACACTCCCAAGCGATCTCCACATCCTCTTCAGCCTGGGGGGCTGTCCGAAGATCGAGTTCCGCCTGGGTAATTGCCCCTGCTTCGACGAGCTTCCTGAACAGGCTATCAAGCCCCTTGGATGAAAGCGCGTACTTTTCCATCAGGGCGGAGTCACCAGTCCCCTCCCGGATCTCCGCAACGACCGTGCTTGCCTTCATGCGCGGCGTAGCCATAGTCCCCCTCCACGTCTCGACGGTGGCCCAAGTCTAGCACATCTGTGTGTCAAAGTTGGACAAACCTCGCACCGTCATGCATAATGCCAAGAACCGCGGCCTGCGCCCCACCGAACGACGATCATCCCTAAGCAATACGCTCCTCCCTACGGACATCAGGAAGCCCCCAGCGGCCGCCAGGCCACTCGCTGAATTGCGGCATGAATGCACAAGAGCGGTAGGGTAGAGGTACTTCATTTCGAGCGGCACGCTCCAGGCGCGGATCTTTCTCCCTGCCGGTGCCGCGGTACCTTATCCGTATTGCTCTGATGGATTTTTCTTGATAAACTCCTCCCGACCAAGAGGACATTCGGTCAAGGAATTCTGACGTCACAGGTTCACATGTCCGTTCAGCTGGCGATACAAGGGGTTAGCATCGTTCTGAGAGGAATGTTCAACCCACCGATCTTCCAACCCCAATGGTTTGCCTCTTGGGGCCTAATCCGGCAACAGGAGGCTGAGGCAGCGTCAATCGAGATTATCCACCCTGATGCGGCGGTGTTTTCCGCGGACTGGCTTCAAGTACACGTTACTCGGGATCGCTTCTACGTGGGTACGATGCAAGACCCCTCCATTGATCCGCTGCGTGATTTGGTTTCGAGCATATTCGAGCTGCTAAGCCACACGCCGGTAGGAGTCATGGGACTAAATGCTGATTTTCACTACCGGCTTCCCTCCGCTCGCGTGATGGATACCATCGGCCAACAGTTGGCTCCGAGAGTTCTGTGGGACCGGGTCTTGCAAACACCTACCATGGCGAGCCTCACGATGAAGGAATTTCGACAGGGCTCTTATCCAGGTTGGTTGGGAATTGTGGTGGAGCCCTCAAACAAGGTGCAGCCAGGAGTCTATATTGGTGTCAACGACCACTACCAATTGACGGAGAAGACTGAACCGATTACCGGAACGAAGGTGCTGCAAGAAATTCTTGCGGAAAAATGGAGCGACTCTCTGGGTCGCAGCAAAAATATTGCTCTCTCGATAGCTGAACTCGGAGGACGTGAATGAATGCTGTGCAGCCATCCATCGTCTATGATTTAAGGCCGCCGGATACGACCGATATCCCTCCAGAGTTACGTGAGCAGCTGGAAGAGCAGCTTGATAGGCCCCGGCGAATCGAGAAGCCACTCCCTGAGTCCAATGATGGCCGTGAGGCATTGACGGCGTTATTCTTGAATGGCACTTCAAACGCTGTCCCGAATGGGAGACAGCGCCCACTGGCGTTTCCGCCACCTGTTCCGCAGTCGCGAGATTTTTTTCGAGCGATTCAGAAATGGGAAGGGCACGTGATCGACGTAGGACAAGATACGTTTAGGGCAACAATAGTTCCTACCGCGGGCGAAGGCACGGATTTGGAGGCCGAGATCTATCTCGAAGAAGTTGAACGTGAAGATCGTAAATTGATAGAGCCGGGTGCAATTTTCTACTGGAGCATCGGGTATCTCGATAAACCGTCAGGTAGACTGAACGTATCCGTAATTAGATTCAGGCGCTTCGCCGCGTGGACCAGACATGAAATCCGGGAAGCCTTGGCTGAGGCAGATCGGCTTCAAGCGCTCTTTTCCAATGAATAGTCCCGCCACCCGGCCTACGCAGCATGAATTGGAGATTTCTCTATTCGGTGGCGGATATGGCGAATCGGTTGTCCTGCACCTTGGCGCGGATTGCTGGGTGGTGGTCGATTCCTGCATTGCACCGGATTCGGAAGAACCGGCGGCGCTCAAGTACATGCGTGACATGGGAACCGATCCGGAACGTTCGGTCAAGCTCATTGTGATTACACACTGGCACAAAGATCATATTCGAGGCATGAGTCAGATGGTCGAGGAATGCAAGGGGGCGAAGGTTGTCGTGTCCAGCGCATTCGTGCAGCGAGAATTCTTAACCATGGTAAGTTTGCACCGCACTAGAGCCATCCCGCCAGATTCCGGACTCGATGAATTCACGCGGATTCTGACCATTTTGGACGACCGCAAACAGAAACGCGCTAAATACAACCCCCCTGGGATGGCATCATCGGATAAGCTCCTCTATCGGGAAGCCGTTCCTTTCCAGAATGGCATAGCCGAGGCGAGTATCTATTCTCTGTCACCATCGGACACATCTGTACTTCTCGCTCAACAGGATTTTGCGGAGCTGACTCAAAGGCAAAGCAAACGTCCCGGTTGGCTGCCACCGGATAATCCAAATCATTCCTCGGTGGTCCTATGGGTCGGAATCGCTAATGAGAGATTCCTTCTAGGTGCTGATATCGAGAGAACAGGAAGCCTGGATACTGGCTGGACTGCAATTCTGGGCCAGTCTAAAGCGATCGACGGAATGGCTTCGGTTTTCAAAGTCTCTCATCACGGAGCTGAGAGTGGGGACGATCCAGAGGTATGGTCGAAGCTTCTGGTGCCCAAACCCTACGCCATTCTAACCGGCTTTAATAGAGGGAGAATACTGCCAACTGACTCAGATGTCGAGCGAATCACATCCTGGACCCCTCACGCATTCATAACGGCACCACGGGCTTCTGCAAAAGTAAAGCTCCGACAGAAACTTGTCCGAGAAACTCTGAACCGGACCACTCGCACCGTGAAGTACTCACAATCTCGTTGGGGGCACGTACGCCTACGCCGTGACATAGGTGCTCGTGAAGATGCCTGGAGACTGGAACTATTTGGAAACGCCGTCTCCCTGACAACCTCATAGGAACCAGTACGCCTTGCCCGGGGGTCGCCTAAGGGAACCATTAGCTCTCCCAAGAAATCGGATACTGCCAATATTCGGGGCGCGAGCAATTTGAACTATATCTCGCACGCGCAGCGATAGGCCGTCCCCACATATCCTCCAGGACGCTTCAAGTCGTCAGGGCCTCGCCTGCTGAACGGACTCAGACAGGCCGCCCGGCCCATATCTCCCCACGGACATCGACCGTCGCGCGCGGAGAGCCCGACTGATCGACGATGATCCCCAGGAAGTAAAAGATATCCTTCAGACATTAGAGCGTCCGTCATTCGCCGCCTGGCAGCGTGCGGCTGCGTCTGAACAGAGAGGGGGGCGGGTCGAAATATTTACGGTGGGGTGGGCTTGGCGGGTTGTAGGTCAGACCGCTCAAACACGGGGACCAGTTTTCCGGTCGTCAAGGGTGCGTGTCCGTCCTCGCGTCCCGAGGTTCACGCGGGATGCATGAAAAGGGGCCGGGAGGCCCGTTAGTGCAGCGAGGGTGCAGCATGAATGTTCCACGTTCGCGGACTCGCGAGATTCGGTGACGCGAGAGTGGCTGAACAAGTGGCCCGGAATTATTTCAGTGTAGCAAGCGTGTAGCAAACTCTGATTTGGTCACTGTGGGGATTCTTGAAATTGGCTCTAGGATTGGTGCGCCCGGAGAGATTCGAACTCCCGACCTTCTGATCCGTAGTCAGACGCTCTATCCAGCTGAGCTACGGGCGCTTGAAGCTGCGGTGGTACGGCTGGCCTGATTTCGGCGGAGGCGTCGTTTTTTCCGAGAACACGCACGGCGCCGTCGCATCGGCTTATTGTTAGCGTCTTTGCCCTTCCATGTCAACAAGTTCGGCAGCCCAAAATCCATTGACAGGTACGAGTCGCGGCGGGTATGGATTTCAATGAGAATCGCTAGCCCTTGTGCGCGAAGATTGAGGCCACGGATGGGGGAGCTGGAGGGGGAGATGAAGTCTCCGCCTCCATAAGACTGGAACCAAAAAGGTTCCCGGAAGGCAACCAACCTATCCGGGGCGGAGCCTCGGACGGGATTCACTCCCAGTCTTATCGTCCGTTGTGGCTTCTTGGGCAGGGGAGTTGGTAACAAGGGCACATGCCGCGATCGGCCGAGGAGAATCACCCATGCAACAAATCCAGCTGCTCACACGGGAAGACGTGGTGGACATCATCGAACGTGAGGTCCGGGAACGCCTCCAACCTTTTCGTAGCGAGGTGATCTCCGCGGTACGGGAAGCGGTCTCGGAAGTTGTCGCGGCCGAACTCCCTCTCGTGCTCGAAAAGGTTCTCGAAGCCGAACTGTCTCAATTCCGAGAAGAAGTGCTCTCCAGCCTTCAGGACGCTCTCCAGACTGCAATGGGGCCGGAGCTGCCTTCGCCGGAATCGGAGGATGCCGAAGAGGATTACAGCGTGTAGTAGAGCGATCCAGAGATGCCTTTACGTGGTCGTCAGCAACAGCTTTGGTAGGGGCGGGTCTCAGACCCGCCCCTACAACGCCTATCGCATCGGTCGACACCTCACCTTGCCTAGTGGACTGGGTGCAAGGTATCTGTGGACCGATATAGTAGGGGGGAACCGCGCGTTTCAGACCCTCCTATCAGCCACCAATTCTCAGTATCCATCCGCCCCGAACGCGTCACGGATGATTTCCACCTCCAACCGGCGACCGACGTCCACAAGCACCACGTCGAACCGTGCCGCGGGCATTCGTTGATATCGCTTGGATAGATAGACTTGAGCCGCCCTGATGACTTTCTGCTGCTTGCGGTAGTTTATGGAGTACGCAGGATCGAATGTCGAGTCGGATTGCCGTGAGCGCACTTCGACGAAGACCACCTCGCCGTCGTGTTCCGCGATGATGTCGATCTCGCCGAGCTTGCAGCGAAAATTCCGTTCGATGATGCGGTAGCCCTTGGAGGCAAGATGTTCAACCGCGATGTCTTCCCCAAGGCGGCCCTTTTCGATTCTCGTATTCGCCTGAGCTTCAACCGAAGCATGCTGTTTTGGTTGCCTTTTCAACCAGGACACGTGTCGCCTCCCGCAGTGCCGTCCCCCCAAAATCGCACCGATATTAATGGTGCTTATTGGCCATCATCTCTTCGTGCAGGCGCTGGGCCTGGAGCATGAACGCCTCGAGCCTCGCTTCGATGATCTGCGGAAGCGCGTTCCCATCGGTTTCAATGGCGAGGAATGGCAGCTTATGCTCTTTCTTGCGTAGGAGCGGCTCAAGGCCGGATGGTCCGGCCCCGTCACGCTTCTGCAACAGTTCGAGCTTTTCGCCTCGGGTAAACTGCTCGGTGAGGATCGATTCCGCTACCCGGCTGGGCATGCATCCGAACGGGCCGATGGAGATGATTCCGCACGCGGGATGGAGTATCTCGTGCAGAGCCGCTCCCACGGTCAAGATCGATTCTCCGGTGAGCATGGGTGAGACGAACTTCTCGCCTGCTTCAATAAGGTCTTCGACCTTGAGTGTCTCGTCGAAGAAGAGCCCCGACGGCGCCAACATCCGTCTGATCTTGCGGTCGTAGTGCTTCTTGACATAATAGCGGATCCAGAACGGTATATCGGGCTTGTCGCCTTCGATGCGATGCTTGATCAACCAGTCGACGTACTTGACCCACTCGCTCGTCTGCGAGGTTCGCACCACGAAGCCGCGCTCGGAGAGTTTTTCTATCAGGTTTTGCAAGGAAATCGGGTCGTTGCGCACGAAGATCTCGCCGGTGAGCGTAATCTTCGGAAGTTCCTCGTACGGAGCCTTCAGCGGAATCTTGGACAAGGTCTGCGCGGTGGCCCGGACCTGGCGTCGAATCTCTTTCCACGACTTGTGGAGCACTGCGACGATTGTGTCCCACTCGCGGAAGAAGATCTCAAGCGCCGAATCTCGGTCTGCCGCGCCCGCCATGAGCGTGGACCACGTCTCGTACATCACGTCGCCGATGAGGATCGATCGCCATGCGGGCAACGTGAACCGATCGCCGAGACCCATGTACCCGTTCGCTGCGTTCAGCGTAAGCACGGCCACGTTGGGTATGCGGAAGCGCTCGACGAGCCGGCGAGAAAAGACGTTGTACTGACCGAAGCGGCACGGACCGGAAGCGCCGGGCATGAAGTACGCGGTAATCTCTCCCTCAGGTCGATCATCCCGAAGATACTTGAGCATCGAGCCGACGGTGATTTGCAGCGGGAGACATTCCTTGCAGCTTGAATTACCGCGACCAAGCTTGAGCATTTCCTCGTCCGCAGGAGGCAGTCCGTGCGCACGTATGCCGACTTTGCGGAAGGTGCTCACGAGGGCCTGGTGCGCAAACCGCCCCATGGACGGGAGCACCAGGCGAACATCGGGATGGGTGAGGGGAAGTCTTCTCCCGTCGGAGGTGACGATGAGAGGTTTACCTCCGAACACTCCCACCCGCGCGGGCACGAAGTCCTTGACCACCTTGGGGATTTGCTTCCGGCTCTCGAGCTCGCGGTAGTGGTTCACGATGTCGAGGAACGCCTCAATGCGCGTTTCCAGGCCGGCGTCCGCTGTGTGGCTGTCAAGTTCAAGGGTGAGCGAGGGCTTACGGCCCATTTCCTCCCTGAAGTAGCCCACCACGAATGAATCGGGCCCGCACGAGAAGTTGCTGATATATGTGCCGAAGAGCTTCGGGTGGTTCTTTACGAGCCGCGCGGCCTTGAGGATCATACGGCCCATTGACCAGTACATGGTCTCTGCGTCGTCGAGCGTCTGATCCTCGAACGGGAGCATGTCATACGGAATAATTCGGAGTCCTCTCGATGCGAATTTCGCGGGAATACTCTTATTGGCTTCTCCCGCGAACGCATTGTACGGCCGTCCGAAAAGGACGACGCCGACCGCGTCGGGATCTGCGTCAATCTCTGCGAGCACCTGCCGTCCTTTGGCCCGCAATTCCTCTTTGAAAGCGTCCTGCGCCGCGACCGCAGCCTCGAAAGCCGCCAGTCCTTCTTGCTGCGAGCGGCCAAGCTCGCGGGCTACGGCGAGGAAATCCCCGACCTTTGGCGCATATCCTCGGCTTAAGTCGAGGAAGGGACGGAGCATCCGGCCGGACCTGAGCGCGTCAAAAGTCCCGGCGAGGTAATAGCTCTCCCCCTGGACAAAGACGCACGTGCATGTATTGGGGTTTTCGTTGTCGGTGGGCACGCCACGGATATGCGGAATGAACAGAATGTCGGGGTTCTTCCGAAGGAGGTCGTACACGAACCCGTGCGCGATTTCCACCGGGAAGCAGAACGCCGCCCCCTGAAGGTCCACCCCTATCGGATCGACCTTATCAGGTAGTACCAACCGATAGCCCAGCTTGGCAAAGAACGTATTGAAGAATGGGAACAAGGTGTTCACGAGGAATGAGCGGTTCATGCCGACGGTCGGGCGGGTGTCCGCCGGGTCGTCCGGAGCCAAATCCTGAAACACGAGCTTTTGCCGGAATTCGACCAGATCAAGCGCGGCCTTGTCGAATTCCACGTTACGGATGAGGTTCACGTATCGGTTGCATGCTCCGCCGAACGGATAGGTTTTACCCTCGATTTCGATGCGCGCAATCTCGCAGCGTCGGTCGCACTTTTCCTTGCCGCCGCCGCAAGTGAACGGGTTCTTATACGTAACTTCACGTTCAGCAAGCCGTTTGAGGTCGAACGTGTCCGCAGCCATCAACCCGCTTTCGATTCGACGCTCCACTTCGAGTGCCACACCGAATGCTCCCATGAGGCCGGGTTCGGGCGGCACTACGATGTCCTTCCCGGTGAGCGCGGCCATTGCCGCGGGAATCGCCTCGTTGTAGCAAACTCCGCCCTGCATAAACACTTTCCTGCCGACGGGGCGATTGCCCTTCACCCGATTGGAGTAGTTCATGCAGATGGAATAGACGAGCCCGGCGACGATGTCTTCCACCGGGATGCCTTCCTGAGCTGCGTTCTTGATGTCGGATCCGATAAAGGCCGCGCACTGATCGTTGAAGTTCGGCGGATTCGGCCCGGAATACGCAACCCGGCCGATGCTCGTAACCGCGAGTCCGAGACTCTCCTTTGCCGATTCCTCCAGGAACGATCCGGTGCCCGCGCTGCACGCTTCGTTCATCGCGTAGTCGCTCGGCACGCGGTTGGTGATGTACGTGTACTTGGCGTCCTGGCCGCCGATCTCGAAGATCGTATCCACTTCGTGGTCGAAGTGCACCGCCGCGGCCGCGTGCGCGATGATTTCGTTGATTACCCCGTCCGTGAGCGCGTGCAATCCCGCAATCTGGCGGCCCGACCCGGTGACGCCCAATCCGACAATTTCGATAGGCACGTTGATCTGCTCGGCTAGGCTCGCGTACACCCGTCGCGACGCGCCGACGGGGTCACCGTCGGTCCGCAAATAGTCCGCGGCGAGGATCGCCTTGTCCCGGCACCTCATGATTACGCCTTTGGTCGTGGTGGAACCCACATCCAGCCCGAGGATTGTTCGGTCACCCGCTTCTGCCGCGCCTCTCGGCCGATCCTTGAAGTGCACGATGTCGCGGAATCCTTCGAGAGGCTTCAGATACCCGAATGCGGACCCCTTGCGCTCGAAGACGTGAGCCGGCCCTTCGTACGGGACCGTCGCATTCTCCAACGCCCAGAGGCCCGCGCCGATCGCCTCGAACACGGGGGCCTCGTCAGGGATGTACAGGTCTTCGATTTCCTTCTTCAGGTAGTGGATCATGGTCTTGTTGCGAGAGGAACCGCCAACAAGCATGACCGATTTTTTCGGGAGCTTCTTCAGTAATTCCACTACCTTGCTGGACATCATCTGCGCGAGGCCGGCAACTACCTGGCCTTTGGGTATTCCTTTGTTCAACGCGTGCGTGCAGTCGCTCTTGCAAAACACGGAACAGCGTCCGGACACGCGGTGCGGATGCTCGGAGATCGCCAGCCGCGCCACATCGTCCAGGGTCAGGTTCATGCGGCCGATCTGCTGAAGGAAGAATTCGCCTGTACCGGATGCGCACTTGTTGCCGGTTTGAATCCCCTGGATTCTGCCGTCTTCGTCGAGGTGATATACGAGGAAGGTCTCGCCGCCCGCGCTGACGAGGACACGGTAAGTGCTGTCGGATGGCATGAGGTGGGCGTAAGCGCGTTCGACGGCTTCGGGCTCGGAGATTGTGCTGAGGTGCACGAATTTTATGAATTTCCGGCCCGTTACCGTGATAGGGATCGTTCGGGCGTCGGGTTCCGCCTCGAGCGCCTCCATGAGGGCTTTCCGGGGATTGCCTTCATGCGTGATGGTCTGGGCTTTGACGATCTCAATCTTTCCATCGGTCTTCCGCAGACGAACCATGCCCAGTGTGGACGCTCCTAAACACACACCCAGCGATTCCATGCAACACCTCTCCTTGCCACGGCGCCGTACGACTTCAGGTCGATCGGTCACGCGGTCGACGGCTCGATACAACATAACGTACAGTAGGGAAAATAATCCGACATCGGGTAGGAAGGCAACACCTCTCATAGTATAATGTCCGGTCAGCGGCATTTTTAGCTGCTGCCGCACAGCTCGCCCGAATTCCGACCCCTTTGGAGGGACCCCACCATGAGCACCATCGCGACCTTACCCGTTCCCCCTCATTTTGACCCGGTAAAGGTCGGCGAGGTGTGGCGTGTGCCTTACCTGGAGCGGGCGGATCAGGCCAAGGAATGGGCCCAAACACACAACGTAAACCCCGCTGTCGAGGACAAAGCTCGGGTGTGCCTCGTCGCGGTTGACTGCCAGAATTCTTTTTGTATTCCCGGTTTCGAGCTTTTCGTGGGAGGCCGCTCGGGCACGGGCGCGGTGGACGACAACGTGAGGCTTTGTGAGTTCATCTATCGCAATCTGCACGTTATCACGGAAATTCACCTGACGATGGACACTCACCGAACCATGCAGATATTCCACCCGCTCTTTTGGGTGGACGCGCAGGGCCGGAACCCTCAACCCATGACGATTATTTCAGCGGTCGATGTGCAGGAGGGTCTTTGGCAGCCCAACCCGACCTTGACCGACGGTCTGACCGGCCGCAAGTATGAGGAACTCCAAAGCTATGTCCTCCACTACGTGCAGCAGCTGGAAGCCACCGGAAAGTACGCTCTTATCATCTGGCCGTATCACGCGATACTCGGCGGGATAGGCCACGCTCTGGTATCCGCGGTCGAAGAGGCGGTCTTTTTTCACGGCGTGGCGCGATGCTGCCAGTATCACTGCGAAATCAAGGGCTTCCACCCGCTTACCGAACACTATTCCGTACTCATGCCCGAGGTGCTCACGGACGAAAAGGGCCACGCGATCGCGGAGAAGAACCTCTCGCTCATCGAGGAGTTGGTCGCGTTCGACGCGGTGGTGATTGCGGGCCAGGCCAAGAGCCACTGCGTTGCATGGACCATCGACAATCTTCTGAAAGAATTGCAGGTGCGCGATGAGGAGGCCGTTCGCCGAGTTTATCTGTTGGAGGACTGCTCGTCGGCCGTTGTGGTTCCTGACGTGGTGGATTTCACGGACCAGGCCGATGCCGCGTACAAGCGCTTTGCCGAAGCAGGCATGAACATCGTGAGGTCTACGGACCCCATCGAAACGTGGCCGGGCATCCGTCTCGGAAGGTGAGAGATGGCGGGAAATGCGGGAACCCCTTCTTTGTGTAAAGAAGGGATTCCCGCACCCTCCCCAAGAAACGCGAATTTATGGCAAGGTGCTGCGCTTGCGCTGCGCGACCTTGCGATCGGGGAGACGCCAAGCTAACTCATTGATCCAAGCTTCGGCGGACACGCAAGACCGAATCCAGCGTCTTCAAATCGGATCGGCAAGAGGAATGTAGGGGCGGGTCTCAGACCCGCCCCTCTCTACCACCGTAACGGGGCGACGACAGCCTCCTGTTCACCATGTTGGAGAGGGCTGAAGAAAACAATGAGCGCAAACGTTGCGATCATAGGAGCGGGAATAGCGGGTCTTGCAGCCGCATACCACCTGAAGAACGCGGGACTCGACCCCGTGGTCTTCGAGAAAGAGTCTTTCGTCGGCGGACGCATGAGTTCCGAAGTGGTGGACGGGTTCGTCATCGAGAAGGCGGCGTACACCTTTCCGGAATTCCACCGGAATCTCACAGCGTTTCTTGGCGACCTCGGCATGCCGAATGCCCTTGTCGAGACCGATGGTACGTCTTCCACCTTTGCAAACGGCCGCGAGTATCAAATCAAGATTGGGTCTCCGAAAGATTTCATCACGTACAAGCTCCTATCGCTGCGCAACAAGAAGGATATGGTCAAGCTGTTCCTGCACGCGCAGTCGCTCAGCGGCAAGCTCAATCTGTTGGAGCCGAAGGAAAAGACCAAGGACCTGGAGCGCGAAACCGCTGCGGAGTTCCTCCGTGCAAATTATGGCGAGGAAATCCTCGAGTTAATCGCCTACCCCATCATGTGCGAGATCTTCCTCGGCACCCCTGAAGGCAATTCCAAGCTCGCGTTTCTCGCGACGATCAAGAATCTGACCTGGTTCAAGATCTTCTCGTTCGCGCATGGAATGGGCATGGTTCCCGAGGCGCTCGCGAGGCGGCTGGATGTTCGGCTGGCCGCACCGGTACTGGAGGTGCGCCGTACGGATGGTCCGAAGACGTATGAGATATCGGTCGGTGGAAACAAGCCCGAAACGCGCTCGTTCGACGCGATAATATTTGCTGTGCCGTCTCCAATAATCCCGCGTCTGTGTCCGGATTTGCCCGACGATGTGAAGATCGGCCTGAGCACGATTCAGTATGCGCCATCCATCGTTGCGGCCTTCGGTCTGGACCGCGTGCGCGAAGGCACTACCATGATCGGCAGCCTCGTGCGGAAAGACCACAAGACCGTCGGTACTCTGGTCTTTGACCGGCACAAGGGTTCCACTCACGTTCCGGACGGCAAAGAACTCGTGACAACAATCTTGTGCGAAGAAGCGAGCCGCAGGCTGCTCCACGCTCCGGACAGCGCGGTCGAGCATGCGATTCTTGCCGAACTCGACGCTCTGTTCCCCGGCTTCTCCCAACAAGTGCTCTTCTCGCGGGTGTATCGCTGGGAGTATGGGGCCGTCCAATTACCTCCGGGCGCGGTGTCTCGGTCGTACGCTCTGCGGCAGGACCTGGACGCACGGTTCGACGACATGTTCTTCGCCGGCGATGGATTGAATAAGTCCAGCCTGGAGGTAAGCTTCAACTCAGGCGTCAGCGCAGCGGAGCGCGTCATACGGAAGATTGGGCCCTAGTAGATCGGTCCGTAATCACCTTGCCACCAAGATCCTGGTAGGGTGCGGCACTGAACAACGCGGTATGCCTCGTAGGGGCGGGTCTGAGACCCGCCCCTACCCAAGCCTCTCGCTGACAACAACGTAAACGTATTTCTGATTCGATCTACTAGTGCTCTATGGCATAAATGCGGTCACGTATTCCGGACAGTATTGGTGGGACAGGCGTCTCGCCTGTTTCCTGCGGAATTCGTTTCTGGAAGTGACAGGCAAGATGTCCACCAATGCTACGATTGTAGGGGCGGACGGCTGTCCGCCCGCAAACCGCAGTGAGTCGCGTGCTACGTGGGAGTGTACCGCCAATGCCAATCCATTAGTGGGGCCGGCCTCCGTGCCGGTCGTGGACCAATGGCCGGCAGAGACGCCGGCCCCACTGTTCATGCGAGGGCCACCAGACAGCATGTGTCAGCGCACACAGGTAATGATGTGCTAACAAGCTTCTGCGAAATGCGATTTATAGCGGTTCTCGGAAGTTTTCACGGAATGGAATCACACTGCTGGACAAGCCAGCAGTGGCACCCGCAAGCCAATCAGTCATTACTTTCGAGAACTGACATAAGCACCCGCCAAAACTCGTCGCAATAGCGGAGGCAGTCAGTGACTATGTCCAAAGACGGCGCGTCCACGCAGTCGCCAAGCACAACCGAGAAAGCCGAAAATGCAGCCACGTCCGCACTCCTGCGGCGACGCGTAGCTCTGTTCGCCATCCTCCTGCTGGGCGCTGTGTTGCGTTTGTGGAACCTGGCTCAGAACGGATGGGGTAACGAATACTACACTGCCGGCGTTCGGAGCATGACGCTTGGCTGGCACAATTTCTTCTATAATTCCTTCGATCCGGCTGGATTCGTCTCGGTAGATAAGCCGCCGGTCGCTCTGTGGATTCAGGCAGCTAGCGCCAAGCTGTTCGGTTTTCACAATTTCAGCCTCTTCCTACCCCAAGTCTTGGAAGGGCTGGCCGCGATACTCATTCTTTACCATCTCGTACAACGTCGCTTCGGCGCGATGGCCGGCCTGCTGGCGGCCCTGTTTCTGGCGGTCACGCCGATAAGCGTCGCGATCGACCGCTCCAACAACACGGACAGCTGTCTTGTATTGGTTTTGCTTCTTGCAGCGTGGGCGCTGATCCGGGCGACCGAGAAAGGCAGCCGGAGCCTACTGCTGCTCTCCATGGCGCTTATCGGGCTTGGTTTTAACGTTAAGATGCTTGCAGCATATGTCGTGCTTCCGACATTCGTGCTGGTCTACTTCCTAGGAGCACCCGTAGCGCTGCGCCGACGCGTCGCAGACTTGGCTATTTCAGGCGTAGTCCTCGTGGCCGTGTCCTTGAGCTGGGTGCTGGCCTACGACCTCACCGCGCCGGAGAATCGGCCGTTTGCCGGAACGACGAAGAACAACTCGATGCTCGAACTTGCGGTCGGACCGTACGCGGTCGGGCGCTTTGTACCGCCTATCAGGTCGTCCGATGCAGCCCGGAGCTATCCAAAGCCCCGCGATGCTGCGGTCACCGACACCAAACAGACCGCAGGTGGAGATACTGGCGCAGAGCCCAGGCCTCGCAGCGGATTACTTCGGCTCCTCGTTCGGGCTCCCGCGGGACCGCTGAGACTCGCTGACGGCCAGTTGGCCGGACAGGTCGCGTGGCTAGCCCCCATAGCGTTCATGGGGTTGGCGCTTGGAGCATTTCAGTACCGATTCGGCAGGCCGCTGGCGCCGGAGCACTTGGCACTCTTGCTTTGGTTCGGCTGGGCCTTCACCTACGGCGTCGTGTACAGCTTTGCAGGCGGAATTATGCACCTGTACTACCTCGCGACTATGGCGCCTCCGTTGGCTGCACTCGCGGGTATCGGTGTCGTCAGCTTGTGGGAGCGATACGATCAAAAAGGGATGGGTGCAGTCCTCCTTCCTGTCGTGCTGCTTTTGACGGCCGGGTGGCAGTTGTACATCGATGCGAGCGCGGCACTGGTCAAATGTGGAACTGGCGTCGCGCTTGCATACCGGTTGCCGAATTGGCACGAGTGGCTGTGCGTCGCGCTGTTCCGGGGGACCGGCGTTGCTGTCGGCGTGCTGTTTGTCTTGCTCATACCCCGAGCGTGGAGCAGGCCCCGGCGCGTTATAGCAGCAGGCACATTCGGAATAGGAACCGCATCTGTCGAGAATGGCGGGCGGGCAGAGACGCCCGCCCCTACCAAGTTGTTGGACCTCAGTCGCCCGCTTAGGCTTTTCTATGGGTTCAGACGGGCGACCGGCCGGTCGCGCCTACAGTCCAGGTGGCCGGTAGCTTGCCGGCTTCCGGATTCCTGTTGTCGTTGTGGCTTCTTAGTGCTCGATTTCGTAAATACGGTAGCAGATTCAAGCACGTCACCCCGGCGAAAGCCGGGGTCCAGAGGTCCTGGATTCCGGCTTCCGCCCATAGGCGTTAAGTTAAGCAAGATTCCAATAAGACCCCCCTCCCTGTCCCTCCCCGTCAACGGGGAGGGAACGCACTTCCCCCCGTTGACGGGGGGATTGAGGGGGGGGGACGGTTGCGGTCAAGACGAAGACTGACGCTGAATCGTGACTTTCCGAAGCCTTGCAGCTTCTTATCTTAACGCCTATGGGCTTCCGCCGGAATGACGAAACATGCGGTTCGTTCGCCACCGTACTTACGAAATGGCGTACTTAGCCATGTGAATTGGTCTTACTGCCGCATTTCCAGCTCGATCCGCTCCTCATCCCCGAAACTCAGGGAGACCATGAGGCTCAGGTTCTCCCGCAGATCGCGAGTGATGAGAAAGTTCTCCCTGACAAATTCCCTCGCCTTCACCCCCATCTCCGCGACTTTCTGGGGCTGCTGCAGGAGATGACGAACCCGAAGCGCCGCGCCCTCCGGAGTGGAAACCAGGAAGCCCGTATGATGATTTACGACTTGGAGACGAATTCCGCCTGTGTCTCCGCCGATCACAGGTTTGCCTTTCCATAGGGCTTCGGTCACAGTAAGTCCGAAGCCTTCCTTGATCGATTTTTGGATAACAACGTACGCGGCTCGCTGGAGGGCGTTGATGGTTGTGTGAGCATCCGGCGGCAGGCGAAGGACATGAATGTCGGGATCACCATTGGCTTCGGCATTCACCTCGGACAGGACGGCCTCTCCCTCCGGGTCGTCGGTTGCGCCTCCACCCGCCAGGACCAGTTGCAGATACGGCGCGAAATTCTTCGCAAGCCGATACGCGCGAATTACGCCCACCGGATCTTTGAATCGATCGTACCGCGAGACTTGCAGAAGTATCGGCCGATCCCTGTCCAAATTGAATCGGCCGTAAACCGCGTTCACTTCTTGAGCGCTCAATTCCATGTTCTTTTCGCTCAGAGGGTCGATACTGGGCGGCATCAGGAACATGGTATGCGGAACGGGCTGGGCGAAGTCGGCCAGAGAAAAGACGCTTGCGTCAAAGTCCGCAACGAACTGCCTCAAATATCGCCAGACCGGGCGAAACGGGTGGCTCAGGTCGATGTGACACCGCCAAATCCACTTTCCTTTCCTGTTGGGGCACCATTTCAGGAGAGGAAGGGGTTGAGGATCATGAATAAACACGATGTCCGCCTCTTCGAGCACCGATCTGAGGTCTTCCGCATTTTCTTCGTTGGTCTTCTCGTATACTTGCAGCAAGGAATCCGGAACGACGACGGACTTGCCTTGGAGGGCATTATGAAATCCCTTCGTGCATTCATAAAAGCGCTCACCGCCTCGGATGACCTCCCAGCGGACGTCCAAACCAAGTTCCTTCATGAGCGGGACGAGCATTGTCAGGATTTCGGCCACTCCGCCGCCCTCTTTGGTGGAATTCACGTGAACGACTTTCAGCCCTTTAAGCGACTCCGCGAGTTGCCTGAGGTGATCGATCACTTCCTGGCCCGCGACGGGTGCGTAATCTTGGATGGAAATCATTGCGACCTCCGCTCGAAAAACCTCATACAAACCTGGGCCAATTGGCGTCGCAAGTCGACCAGTGTCACGAAGTAGGGCTCCAATGCAGCCAGCCGCACTATTAGATCCTCATAGTCATCACCAAACCCCATCAACCACGCACGAAAATCGTCTATAGCCAACGGTTCCCGCCGCCGTGCATCAATGAAGTGGTAGAATACGCTTCCCAACGACAGGGTCGGAACCACATCGCAGAGGCCTTCCGGTCGCTCGATCGACACGTGCGTGTCGAACACCACGATCTGCGACCGAACGAAGTGGAATTGCTTATCGGGGCGCACCCAGGGCACCCACTCGCGTTCTTCCAGTCGCTCTTCTATGACTTCGATGATTTCGCGGCGAAGGGATTCCAGGTCTTGGAACTCGCAAGGGTCAATGACCGCAAGCCGTTCCGCCAGTGGATCGTCGTGTAGCGCGTAATGCGCCCAGACCGCAAAGTCGTTGTTGAACTGCGGGTCGTCAAATCGCGGCCTGAGACGGCCTGCCCAGAAATGATAGTAGATGCTGCCGGGATGGATCGCGGCCAGATGATCTCTCAGCTCTCTGAGATTCTGGGCTCTCTTTCCGCTTGCGATCGCGACTAGGGCGCAGTCCTTGATCGCGAAAGGGATGCGGTCGTTTGTTTCCGAAGACATGACGCCTCCTCGCTATAACGGAGCGGATCCCCAGTTCAGCCCAACGCATACGCCGAATATAGGTTTGCCGCCAACCCGCTCAGGATTCCAGAAGTCCCACCGGGAAATGCGCAAATATCTCGGCAACCGGCAAGGAACCGGTCCCGCGCACAAACTGGCCAGTAAAACGGCCTTTCCATATTGCCGGCCACTCTTTGGGAAGCATTACCGCGGTATCTCGCCACACATCCTCGCCGAGCGGATACTGATCGGGACCTACCAAACCCGTCAAAAAACGAGGGACTACCACAATTGCGTAGGTCTCATTCCGCGCTCGGCCAAAGGCCAGCAAATGATCCTTGAACGTACCAGAGCACCCGAGAGGAATATATGTTCCCTGTTGAAAGAGGTCCGCAGATTCCCGCCGAGCCTTAAGGGCATGGTAAACGAGAAAGAGCTTGACTCGGCCGTCCTGCCACGTATCGAGAAGTTCCCGGATCAAACCCAGTACATCGCCCCGAGAACGTTCCATGATATCACCGAGATATGCTCGTCTTCGCTCGAAGTCCACCGGCCGGCGGTTGTCGGGATCCACAAGCGAAAGGTCCCACAGTTCCGTTCCTTGGTAGAAATCCGGCACTCCTGGCGCGGTAACTTTAATGAGCGCCTGGGACAGGACATTGTACATGCCGTACTGGGCGACCTTATGCCGAAAAGCCAGAAACGCCGGAAGAAAGGCATTTGTCGGCGAAGGAGTCAGCAGCGCTTCCACGAATGAGAGGTAAGCATCTTCGTACTCGGTGTCGGGTCGTATCCATTCCGTGTGAACTTTAGCCTCCCGCACCGCTTTCACGGTATATCGTCTCATCCTGTCGCGAAATTCGGGAAGCTCAGCCTCCGACAACGGGCAGGCCCCGACAAGAGTCTGATACAGGAAATACTCGTCATTCCGCTCCGGAACGTCTACGCCTCTCACGCGCCTTTTATTGGACTTATTCAGCTTGCTCCAATCACGTGTGGCTCGGTCCCATTCTGAAGGCAGTTCCGAGAGCACGTTGATGATTGCTCGCACGTCCTCTCCCCGCTTAGTGTCATGGGTCGAGGTCGTGTTCAGGGTGTACGGCCAACTCGCGCTGCGGCGAATCATGAAGTCGTGAAACGAATTGGCTGGACACCCGAAACGGGCGGGACTTCCCCCAACTTCGTTAAGCGAAATCAACCGGTTATAGACGTACAGGGTCGTGTCCTCGAAACCTTTGGCCATGAGCGGTCCGGTCAATTGCTGGAAACGCTTGACGAATTCAATCCAGCCGCCTTGCTCCTCGTCGGACACGTAGGGAGGGAAGTCCAGCAGCAGAAACCTCTTGAGAAATGTCAATTCATGGATGAGCGCCGGGTTGTTCATATGCGCCAGATCCGCGGCCTGCCGAATACATTTTCGGTCCTGTGTGGACACTGTGCCGGTGCTCGTATAGGTGCGGTATACGGGAAAGACTGCCAGGAGTTCTCGCAGGCTCCTGCGTAAACCGTACAGCGTGATGTCGCTGGCGTGTCGGTCCCTGCTCGACACTCGTTTGAGCATCTGCGCGAGGTTGTCCACGTCGCCGGCCATGTGCTCTTCAATTATCAGTCGTCGCTTTTGAGCCGCCAAATCCTGGAATGAGCCTTGAAAGCCCGTGAAACTGCCGTAAAGCCTCGTGAAGGCGCGTTCGTGTCTGGTGTTGCACATGAGTGCGTTCACGTAGTTCGTGAAATCATACCCGGTGGTCCCCTGCACCGGCCACGAACTCGGGAGTTCTTCTTCAGGCTGGAGGATCTTCTCGACAATGACGTACGCTTCGGGAGTGTACTCCCGGAGACGCTTGAGATACTCCTCCGGATCGGACAAGCCATCCACATGGTCGATTCTCAACCCACTCACGATCCCGCGTTCCACCAGCCGACGGACCAAACTATGCGTATAGGCGAACACTGGCTCGTTTTCCATTTTCACCGAGATCAGCCCATTGATATTGAAGAACCGCCGGTAGTTGATTTCCTTGGTTGCCACTTTCCAGTACGAGAGACGGAAGACTTGAGAAGACAGGAGCTCATCGAGCAAATCGAAGCTTTCCGGACGTCCTTTTTGGCCGTTGAATATTCGGATGTTCTCGTCCACAAACTCTCGTAGAACGTGGTTTCTTGTGTATAGATCCCAGAGCATTCGCTTCACGAAGGTGATCTGTCCGTACGCTTCGCTGACATCTTCTTCGGTGGAGAGGTTCTTGAGAACGTAGAGGACGCCGAGAAGCTTGATGAAATCGGGGTGCTCTTCGCCCAGTTGTCTCCTGAGGACGTTCAGGCGATAGGCGAACACGTTCAGGTACGAGTCGATGCGGACGGAAAGTTCCGTGTCGTAGTAGGTAATCTTCAGGCCATCCGGACGGTAGGCCAGGCGAATCTCTCCATCCTCGAGGCACTCGCCGTAGAAGCGTCCGAGAAATGGCGCCAGGATACGCTCCTTGACGTTCTCATACGTGTGGTCCCAATCCACGTCGAAGAAGTCGAAGAACTTGGATCTCTGACCGTTCTCCAGAATGTCCATCAGAAGGGTGTTATCACCGTTGAATGCCATATGGTTCGGCACGATGTCTTGAATCCACCCCATATCGTGTCGAACAAGCTCGTCGGAGAGGTTCTCGAAGTCCTCCACGGAACCCAGTTCAGGATTGATCCGCGTAGGATCGACGATATCGTACCCGTGCCGGCTACCGCTGACGGCTTTGAAGATAGGAGATGCGTAAAGATCCGAGATTCCCAGGTCGGAGAGATAGCCCACGATGGACTGTGCGTCGGCGAACCCGAACGACGGGTTGAATTGAATGCGGTAGGTTGCCAAAGGAATCCGCATGTCAGGGACCTCACAGCGCAGAATCCTGGATCGCCTCCTGGCCCATGAAGACAACACTTATCTGCGCTAAGCGGCGAAATCTGCGGTTACGTCTCCTCCTGGTGCACGAAGACAACACATGAATAAGGCGCCATCGTAAAGGATACGCGGCCGTCCGAATCCACTTCGTCGGGTATTGATGTTGCGGCGCCGTTCCAGCGCTCTTCTGAAGAATCCAGGCACTTGCTTATCAGGCCCACCGGCACGTTGACCTCAACTGAAACCGATCCATCGCCAAAGTGGAATACTATGATTGCCTGATCCGAACTGCTCCATCGGCGGACAATCAGCACCCTATCGTCTTCGCGGGTTTCAACCTCCATCGTCCGCTTCGACAGATCCGCGAGCGCGGCGGTGCGCGTGCGGACCGAAATGAGCTCCCTGTAAAACTCATAGAGCGAGCGGTGAGGCTCTTCTCGAAGAAGATCGTGATGGAGCTTGGCGCTCAAGTAGGTGGATTCGGCCGCGGGGTCCGGAGGCTCCGCGTCCCACTTGAACGCCTCGAACTCTTCGCGCCTGCCGCGGCGCACCGCTTCGTTGAGTGACGCGTCCGAGTGGCTGACGAAGTAGGGAAAAGGACTGGTCTCGCCGCACTCCTCGCCCATGAACAAAAGCGGAAGATATGGGGAAAGAATCACTGCCGCAGCGGCCACCTTCAGCGCTTCAAACGGGACCAGCTTGCTCAGTCGCTCGCTGCCGCCGCGATTACCAACCTGGTCGTGGTTCTGCGAAAACACCACGAATCGGCTCGCTGGAATGCCCGCAGACGAATTGCCGTGTCGGCGCTTGCGGTATCGCGAATACGCTCCGGAGTAAACAAACCCGTCTCGAAAGGCCCTGGCAAGTTGATCCAGCGTTCCGAAATCCTCGTAGTAGCCGGTACGATCTCCCGTGAGCACACAATGGAGTGCGTGATGGAAATCCTCGTTCCACTGGGCATCCAATCCGAACCCGCCCAGCTCGGGGGTCCGCACCAAACGGGTATCGTTCAGGTCGCTTTCTGCAATGAGATGGATCTGCCGGTTGAGTTGCCGGCCGCGATCATGGACCGCCTGTGCCAGCTCTTCCAGGAAGGGCATCGCTGAGAAGTCGAATATGCCGTGAACTGCGTCAATTCGCAACGCGTCAACATGGAACTCCGTCACCCAGAAAAGCGCGTTCTCGATGAAGAACCGCCGTACGTGATCCGATTCAGGGCCGTCGAAATTGATCGCGGACCCCCAGGGCGTGCGATATCGATCGGTGAAATACGGCCCGTATTCGGCGAGATAATTCCCTTCCGGTCCGAGATGGTTGTAGACCACATCGAGCACCACCGCGATCCCGCGAGCGTGGCAGGCGTCGACCAGCCGCTTGAGACCGCCGGGACCACCATAGGTATTCTGGACCGCGTACGGATGCACGCCGTCATAGCCCCAGTTCCTTTCACCGGGGAATTGGGCGACCGGCATGAGTTCAAGAGCGGTGATCCCCAGGTCAACTAACCCGTCCAGGTGGGGAATTACCGCATCGAAGGTCCCCCCCGACGTGTAGGTTCCGACGTGAATCTCATACAGGATGTAGCTCTGGAGCGGCAGACCGTGCCAGTGACGGTCTTCCCACGCATAGCGAGCGTCAACGAGTTGGGACGGACCGTGAATTCCCTCGGGCTGAAATCGGGACGCAGGGTCGGGACGGTCGTTACCGCTGCCGAGGCGGTAGTAGTAGCGTGCACCGAACGGCAGATTTTCGACCGTGCCCGAATAGTAGCCCCGCTCGTCTTTTTTCAGCGCTATGATTCTGTCGGAAGGGTTGACGACATGGACTTCCAGATTTGACACGAACGGCGCCCATACCAGGAACTTGAATCGTTCCTGTCCCAAATATGTTGGACCGAGCGCTGTTGCCAAAGCCACGGCGACCTCCCCTCCTTCCGGCCGCTGGGTGCGACGCGTGTGAATCGATCGATACCAAAATAACAGTGGATGATCTGCTTGTCCATACAGCCGCAACTTGGCTTCCAGAAGGATTGCCGCGTGACTCAGTGTTTGCGAGGCTTGTCCTCCCGAGTTGGCTTCTTCAATTCGTCCAGCAACAGGACTCTTACAGCCGACCGATAGCCGCTTCCGCCGAAAGCCATGGCGACAGCCCGGCCCGAGGCCATCGATCACGATGTCGTCTTGAAAATCGTGGGAATTATTTCCCTCTGCAGGCCCCGCTGCCCGTAGCCGTCCTAATTGTATTCCATGATTCTTATTGCAAGGTCCGCTACGAGCTCTGCTCTGAACTTGGCTCCCGGGATCCCCGTAGTCAACGGAGCGTTGGCCGCGGCCGTTTCTGCCGCTTCCTTGGGCGACATCACTCCCATGACAGCCGCAATCGCGGCGGGGACCGTCACATTCATGATCGTGTTGCCCATAAGTGTCATCTCATCCAGGACCGCCGCTACCATCGGGATGGCCCAGGCAATATCGTCACGTTCACCTTTGGCCACTTTGGGAATCAAGTCGTGAACAACGCCTTCCAATTTTGTGGTCTCGCCGTTGACCGATACCTCCACGTCGGCTAAGGGGTCGAACGCTATATATGTTTCCACGAGCTTTCCCTTCCGCCTAGCACCCGGGACGAGTTTGGTGACATGGACCTTTATATCTTTTCCGGTCATCTGGCTGAACATGCCACTTGCTCTTGTTTCGACGGTGTGTTGCCGTTCGGCCTCAATCTCCCTGACAATTTCGGACAGCGATTTGCCTTGATCCAGACCGGCGCAGGTTCTTGCGGCCCTTCGATAGAGAGCATCTATGCGTGCCGGCTCGGAAGCCTGGATGAGGGTATCGGTAATCGGTCCGGGACGAACCTCTGCCGCTTTCCTCGCAACAGTGTTCATGCTTACCAGAGCGATTTCGGGGTCTATGGAAGTGTTGTGACGCAGTTCGCGAATGTTTCGGGCTGTTTCAGCCTGATTCCAGTTGCTCGCTTTGAGCGATTTGAGCGTCACCACCGCGTCTGAACAAATGTGACCCAGAGGTGGATTCAAAGGCCCTCCGGAAGAACCGGCCAATGACTCCTGGAAGCACGCAATAATCTCCTCGAAAGCCATCATTCCTATCACGCTGGGGCCGCCGATGTCTTTCAGGATGAGCCCCAGGTCGCCTATCAGAGCCGCGGTATCGTACTCTTCGGCCGTGATTCTTACATGTACCTTTTCCGGGAGTCCTGCAGTCTCTACTGCGGATTTACCGGCAAGATAAACCGAAGTGCGTTCGCCGTAGGGTCCATACTCTTCCGGGAGCGCCGCATCCGGATGAATGATCTCCAGAATGGCTGCAGCACCAAATAGGGCAGCGGTAAAGGGATGTACCGGCATCCCGGCGCCGGCCATTGCATTCTGCATGGCTTGGGTCCCTGCTTTAGCGCCATTTATTGCCATTGCTGGAAAGATGATGTCCTCTCCCAGCGAACTGTGCCCGTGAAGCGGTCCACCCCCTACATTTTCCGGGATATTCCGTCCGCTGATCGGGCTGAGCTTTCCCTCGGCCATTGCCTGATAGACCGCCTGGACTGCAGGAAAACCCGATACCTTGTTGTTCATTTTGCCGGTAGGTATTGCCGCAACGCCACAACGGTCCACTCCCGCAATAATGCGAGCCATGGCCCCTAATTTTCGATTCCCCGAGGGGACTCCGACCTGAGCTTCGGAACCACACAAATAGAGCATTGCCGCCGAAATTAGAGCGGCGTTGGCGGAATCGGCTCCTGCGGCTTTGGCCGCTTCAATTGCCTTCTTGAGCACATCATCCACCTGCTGGGAGTGCACGTTTGAGAATCTTACCCTGATATCCGCACCTCGCATCAGTTCTTCAGCCAACACATTTGCTACGGCGAATACCGACAAGTTCAGCATGCCGTGGCCTCCTGTGAGAGCCTGAATGCGATCATTGGTCATCCAGTTGACGTTTGCCGTACAGGCACTGACTGCGGCTACAACCTGTTTTGCCCGTTCCATGCTGATCTCCTTTCATGCGCCATCAAGTACCCACTATTTTAAGGGTTGGGCCTTTTCCGTGGCGAGAGGCGTTGCTTTTCCCAAGGTCCACCTCCACTCGCGGTTTTCCAGAGTTAAGCGCTTGTTCCACGAGGCGTTCCACTTCGTGCAGAGGTATCTCCAGTGCATGCTCCGCGTACAGTCTCTTTTGAACCCTACGGCATACGTCGTGTTCGGGTCGTGCAGATGCGCAAGCCTGCTCTATGCGCTTTCCATAGACCTCAATTTCCAACAGGTCCGTTTGTGTGGGAAAGACCATTGTGCAGGAAACTACTTGGGTGGCTATATAAGCGTGCTCGGTCGGGATACGATGCCAACCGGTCACTCCTAGCTCGGATACGAGGAACTCCTCCAGATCCGGAAGACATTCCCGCGGGGTGTCTATCAACAGAAGGTATGCCGGTCGGCTCTTTTTGGAAAGTGTAGGAATTATCTGCACGTTTTGCGCGCCTTTTTCAATGAGTCGATCTGACAATCCTCCCAGTAATTCTCCGGAAAGATGATCGATTTGCACCATTACCAATGTTCCCTGCATTCCGTGAAAGATCATGAAGAACATTCTCCTCTGCTTGTCTGAACACCGTGGCTCGCCAATAAGACATTCCCCTGGGAGAATATCACTGGAAGTTTCCAACTTATGGTCCCACAAAAGGCGCGACGAGAAAATGGAGCGTGATTCCAAAAAGCTGGACAATTGAGAATTGAGTGACCTTCAAGAGAGACGGGGGTGCATTCCAGTTGGCCTCGAAGAGGGCGGACTTGTGACCCAGCCGCGGGGAACTTCTCCTAGTACCAATGCGCTTTCATACATCTGAAAATGGCGGGCACGGAGGCCCGCCGCCACCAAACATAGTAGGGGCCGGCGTCCCTGCCGGCCCTTTCAATGTCACATGCTAGAAAGCGCATTGGTATAACTCCACCGTTCGAGCTTTGCCAAGCGCTGATTTCAAGGCAGGTCACTATATGAAGATCAGTTGTTGAGATCGGTAGTGTCGCAAGGGTGGTGGAAAGCAACAAAGGCTAGCTTGAGGAACGCCGAGGCTTGTAGAATTCCCGCCTAAAAGCCCGAGGTGAATGGCCGGTGTTCTTCTTGAAAAATCGAGTGAAATAGTAGGGATCATTGAATCCGAGGTGATACGCCACCTCTTGAACGGTCATATCACTGTGAAAGAGAAGCCTCTTTGCTTCCAGCAAAATCCTATCCTTTATGATTTCCTCTGACGACCGTCCTGTGCTCAACTTGCATATATTGGCGAGCTTTTTCGCTGAAATCCTCAATGCGTCCGCGTAGTCTCGAACACTGTGGGTTTCCTTAAATGTTTGTTCGAGCAATGCCCGGAAACGCAAGAAGAGATGTGCACACGGGCCAGGATCCAGGGAATCTGACTTCCTGGAAAGCCTCTTGATTCTTTCGGCTAATAACAGGAATGTGCTGACTAGATTTCCCAGAATCTCATTGCCTCCAAACTCCGAGCGCCTCTGATACTCCGCCTCTATGATGGTTAGAAGTTTCGTGAATTGAGCCAGATCTTCTCCAACGGGCTTAACATAAGGCCCTTGGCTAAGGTTGTTGTAGACATCATACAAGAGGCAAATATCCAGATTCTGGGGGACCTTATTCAGAAAAGAATCGTTGAAATGCATGAGCTGACCCCGCGGCACAGAGTCATCGAAGTGATGGATCTGGTCCTTAGCAACAAAGAATATCGTGTTCGGCTCAATCCAATAGGGTTCAAAGTCGACGAAATGTATGCCGCAACAGTCTGAGAACCATAAGATTTGATAAAAAGTATGTCTGTGCGGCCTCGTCATATTGTGCTTGTGCTTTCCATAGTACGGTTCGAGTGAAAACATCTCAAATTCAAGATCCACACTGTAGGTTGTGCTCTCCGTAGGCAAATAGAATTTTCGGATCGTCTTCGTATCTTTCATTTCCATGAGTCACTGCCGGAAGAAATCAGTCGGAGAAGGGTTATACATGGATCTCTCGTAGTCAATCACCTCAAACATCATTTTGATCAGATTGACTCCGATATCGTGGACATTGCCAGAACTCCTTAATTATATATTACCATTAGAAATGCGGCAAGAAAATGGAGCGGGGTTCCAAAAAACTGGACAACTGAGAATACTCTGAGCGGGATGAATCGCGACCGGCGACTGGATTCAGGTGTCACACAGAGATTAGAGGAGAGATCGGCAATGGCTTCGCTTGCGAATCATCCCGACAATTCTGACAAACCCGAGCTCCAGTCTATTGGCACCACTCTCCCACTCACCAATCGCAAACGGACTCTGCTCGTCGTCACAGCAATAATCGCGGTGGTGGGCCTGGTCGTCGTCTCCGACATGGTTCATGACTCGGTTCCAGTGAGGCCGACAAACCGGGGGGAAGACCTGGCCGTGGAGTCGGCGCCAGAATCGCTTCGGCACGCAAGCGGCTCTGTTGCGATCGTGCAGGAACGAAGCGCATCTCTACCGTCACGAATAATCGGTGAAGATGGTTCCACGCTGAGATTCGTTCCCGAAGGACGGTTTAGGATCTCCAGTTTCGATGAGTCGGCGGCCGGGCAATCGTTCCAGGTGTCCCCGGTGTACATGGGAGAGACCGAAGTGACGAACGCTCAATACGTGGCGTTCCTCAACAACCGCGTTCTTGACCGAATTACAGTGTTGAATGGAGCCGTGGTGAAAGACGGGCACACCTTGCTGGTGCTCGGTGAAGTATTTCACGGCTATGAGCCGATTGTATTCCGGGACGGAGAATTTGCCGTGAACGATCGCCAACACAGCACGTATCCGGTGGTCCAGGTGACAGCGAACGGCGCTTTAGCATATGCGCAGTTCCATGGCGCGCGTCTCCCGACCGAATATGAATGGTATGCGGCGGTAATCTCGGAAAAGGCACCGCCCGCGAATGCCCAGGCAAGACCACTGAAATCAGACGACGAGATGTCGGATCTCGAACGAGAGATGATCGAATTGGTCGAAGTGTATGGTGCTCTCGACGAGTACGAAATCGATTCGTCCAGCGACTGGGCTAGGCCCTCACGAGTACCTCATAGCGTCTCAAAGTATCCGCCCAACGCATACGGCATTCGTGGGCTACGCGGCAATATTGCGGAATGGGGATTGAGGAGCCGCACTGACGAGTCTCAAGACGAACCGGCAGGCAAATTTGTGATTCTGGGTGGAATCGATGGAACGTGGCTGCTTGGACCGACGCTGATACGTGGCCCGGCGCAGAGCCCGGACGAGGCATTCGTGTCCGTAGGATTCAGAGTGGCAATGGACGCGAGCGCGGGCGCGATTCAACAAAAAACCCCGGGATCTCCGGGGTGGCATGATTGAGATACGATATACAATAAATACAGTTCAGAGGGTTCAACGTATTACGGCTCGTGGAATAGTGGAGGACCGAGTTCCGTGAGGCGGAAGAGGTTGAAGACATGGTGTCCGTCGTAATCGAGGATCCGCAAGTCGTCTTGCTGATGCAGGTCCGCCATGATCACCTTGAAATGTTGCCCGTACTTCTGTTGGGCTTGGTCCACGGGGACTTCGAACGCGACGAACTTCTTGACCCCTTTTGTCGCGAGTTTTTCCACAAGAGCGGGTTCCGTGAGAGACCCATACGACGTCAACAGCAGAATGGGGCCTGAACCGGTGAAGAATATGCCTGCCTTCATGGTGCACACTCCTTTCTGGGGATGGAGAAGCGTTGCAGCGCTTCAACTCCGTGAGAAGTCGAGGAGGTATGTTCCCGCTGGTTAGGTGGCAATTCACCTCGTTTGTGCGTCGTGTACTATCCACACTATCCCAATTAATAGCATAAGGGAGAGTGATGATAACTGTCAAGAGAACGCACCTGCTGCAAAGCACGGCATGGCGACAAGAGCGAAAAGCACCAGAAGCCTGCATGTCATAGCAACCCTCCCGACAGCCAGAGCGTACGGGGACCGTAGCCCGGATTTCCATTGAGCAGGGAACAAATGAAAATAGGTGATGTTTCGCCTAGATGCAAATTTTCTTCTTGATCCTCGAGCTCAACTCTCTTCACCGTTCTGAGCCGGACGGAAGCGGCATCGAGACCGGTTTCCCGCGCCCTGAGTGCAATTCATGTCACAGCTCGATGTCACACCTTGTCACAGCTCCATGTCGCAGCTTGTCACAGCCGGTCACGAGCGGATGTGCTCCATCAGTACGGTGCCAGCTTTCCACCATTGATCGGGGCGGTCAGGCGGTTTATCTTTTGTGTGTTGGGGGGATTGTCATGTGTGCCAGCTATCCACCATTGATCGGGGCGGTCAGGCACCGCGAACCTCTTCCCCTTCACCGAAGATCCAAACGTGCCAGCTATCCACCATTGATCGGGGCGGTCAGGCTCTCCGCAAACGACAGCGGAGCATAGATCTCCTCGGTGCCAGCTATCCACCATTGATCGGGGCGGTCAGGCTCTTCTTTGCTGTTGCCATTTCTCTTCCTTCCCTCCGTGCCAGCTATCCACCATTGATCGGGGCGGTCAGGCCAAATTTTTGGAGCAGGATCTTGGTCTTCTATGGAGTGCCAGCTATCCACCATTGATCGGGGCGGTCAGGCGCTTGAGGCGAAGGGGCGGCGAAACTCCCAATTTTTGTGCCAGCTATCCACCATTGATCGGGGCGGTCAGGCCCTGACATCCTAGGGGTCGCGGCGCTTTACAGGGAAGTGCCAGCTATCCACCATTGATCGGGGCGGTCAGGCGCTTGTGGTTGTTCGCCCCGTACGTGTCAAGCTGCCACGTGCCAGCTATCCACCATTGATCGGGGCGGTCAGGCGCATCGAGATGATCGCCTCTCGCCATATTACGGCCGTGCCAGCTATCCACCATTGATCGGGGCGGTCAGGCCAACACATCCAACATCATATCGTGAAAGGAAACAAGTGCCAGCTATCCACCATTGATCGGGGCGGTCAGGCGCGGTGAAGCACTATGGCAAGCTACCTACAAGAAGTGCCAGCTATCCACCATTGATCGGGGCGGTCAGGCCAGCAGGCGCCACTCAGACTGGGAGTTAAAGAGCGTGGTGCCAGCTATCCACCATTGATCGGGGCGGTCAGGCATCTGCATATCTGTCTGCGGTTGATAGGTTACCAGGTGCCAGCTATCCACCATTGATCGGGGCGGTCAGGCCGCCTCTCCAATTTCCATTTGAGATACAGGAGGATACGGCCTCATTTGCGAGCAGCCAGTCTCCACGATAAGATTTGCGGTCGTTGTCGTGGGGGCGATATTACTCGAGCCTGAAAAAATCATCTTCAGCACCGCTTCCGAGCAGGTCAAGGGAATTCTGGACGAACTCGCCGCTCGTTTTTCAAAGATCGATCAAAAATGGATAACTATCAGCGGTCCGACTACTTTAATAGCCTCGTGGCACTGCCGCTGAATCTTTATCGACCCTGTAGGTCGTGCAAGAAATTACCGAATCAGCAGTGCTAAGTCAATAGATCATCAAAGAGTGATCTGAAATCGAAATGGGCGCTCCGATGACCTGCCAGCCGCGTGGCACCGAATCTGACTTGCTCCCGACAGGGCCAAGTCGGATAAGGATTACCTGGTCCTCTTTCTGATTTACGATGTCCTTAATCTTTTCGGAAAGAACCACCATGTCCTTTTCGGTGAGCTGACACAAGAAAACGGAATATTGGACATGCTCGCCATACCCTTGGAGCAGTGTGAAAATCCGTCGCAGTCTCCTATCGTCGGTTATGTCATAGCAGATCAGGACGAAATGCCTCATGGCCTACCTCGTCATCAATGGATGATATTCAGGGATTTCTCCTGAAAGGAAGCGTCCGAAAAGCCGAGCTTCCAGAGTAAATATCCGGCGGTAGCTCAAACGGTATCCGAAAACAGGGTGGGTTACCATTTCACTGACGCGTCGCTCGTACGCCTTAATCCACCGCTTCTTCGCGTGGGGCTTCAAAGTGCAAAATCCCTTCGATTGGACGAAGTCCTTTTGTGAGAAGCTTCCTTCATTAATTGCCCGGAGCACCGCGGAATCCACAACCAAGGGGCGGAACGCCTCCATCAGGTCCAGGGCAAGGGCCGGGCGTCCGGGAACCAGCGCATGATAGAAACCATACATCGGGTCCATACCGCAACTGTGCAAGGCGGTCATGAGATCTCGCAAGAGCATGGAATAGCCAAAGGAAAGCAGGGCGTTGACCGGGTCCTTCGGCGGCCTCCTGTTGCGGCCATTCATGACTAACCGCTCGCCTGACTTTTCGTGGATCAATGAAGGGAATGCTTGCCAGTACGATCTTGCGGCAAACCCTTCAATGCCGCGAAGTGTCTCGATGTTGTCCGCATTCTCTGCACGCTGCTTGCAGGCGCGCAGGACTCTAAGAAATCGTGTGGGCGACGCCTCTCCACCGTTGCGCCTCACTAGAATCCGCTGATTCTCAATCTTGGCGGTCACAATCCACCGGGCGAGTCGCAGGCACGTCTCCGAGTCATCACAGACACGGTACTGGGCCCTTCTCAGATGTACATTCTTTTCCAGCGGCGCTGTCGTAATGGCCCGAATCCAACCGCCTCCGGTGAGCCAGCTGATGCACAGCCCACGCTCTACCAGTGCCAGCACGGCCTGGGTGGAAACCTGGACAGCTCCCCAACAGCAAACATGCGCGATATCTTTTATTGGAACGAGAACGTCCTTCTCGCCAGGAACCGCGATCTTCACCGCTTCGCCATTCTTGCCCAGATAAGTCCCCGGCGTGATGAGATGAAGGACTCCGCAGTCGTCGCGGCCGGGATACAGTTGTCTGGGCTCGGGCTGCTCACCCTGGAGACACAGCGTTTCATCAGGAAGGCAGACATGGTTGAGCGCACAGCGGATACACTTCTTCGAATCCGCTAAGGGGTCGGGCATTGGCGCAGAGACCAACATCCGGGCCCGTTCCGCGACCCAGCTCAATGCGGCAGACAATTCGCTGTTCCACGCAAGCTCAACGAGTGCCCCCGATTGCTGATAGTAAAGGCGGCCTTTGCTGCAATCATAACCCGCCTCTCGCAGCAGTGCCATTTGCGCGGCCAACTGAATCTGGTCGTTACCCCATGCATAGGCCGGCAATTGGTGTGGACCGACCGTGAATGGTTCTCCTCCGTCAGGCTGAGGGCCATGTTTAACTTCAACCGGAACGGTCTCATCGGATTCGGAAAGCAGGACATCAAATTTTCCGATAATTCCCAAGGCGTCTGAGGACAACGTGAATTCCCGCACCAAGTCCGCCCGCCAGGGCAAGTTCCTATCCTCATCTTCTCCCCGCCCCGAACCTGCCTTGCCTTTGCTCAGTCTCTTTTGATGAGCAATACGTCCTTCCAGCGTGTCAATGCTCTCGTCGAAGAGACCCTGCACGTACATCAGATGAAAAAGGCGCGGGCAATAAACGAACTCATTCAGACCCCGCACCGGCGTAAGATGTCGATCTTCGTCGTCAGCAGCCGATCTGGTCATTTCCCCCTCTCAAATTTCTTCTATCGATTTCTGAGCACGCTCCAGACCCTGGCCCTCACGTGCGACCAGAACAGTTTTGATGGAATCCAGTACCTTGTGTTAAAGAGGATACCGGAAGGATCGCGGAAGAAGGTTTCCCTGGCCCCGCCTGAGTCTTCGTCAAGCTCGACGAGCGCCTCTTCGAGTGCGTCTTCGATAGAAACATCTTCTCTCACCGGTGGAGTCCTTCCGGTTTTGCCTGCAAATGGGGTCATCACATATCGCTGACCGCCCGTCTCATCCTTCAGATAGAATGGACCGCCTCCACCTTCCATTTGCTGCAACGCGCCCAACAGACGAGGCGCGGGCTCCCGATCAAGTTTATAACATTGAACGCCATCGATCGTGTCGGCTGTGCAAGTGATTCGAAACGCGTCACCGCACCGGTTCCAGAACCGCCGCTGGAGGTTTTGCGCCGCATTAATGTCGGCGTGGATCATATGCGGTTTCCCGTTCGGCTTGAGTGTGACGAACATCTCACCGCCATTCCATGGTACCCAGGTTCCTGGTTGGATATTCTCTTTCAGCGCGTTCTGTGTTTCGGCCACCTCGTTGGATCTGCTATTACCAAGCATCCATTCCAGTTCAGCGACCACATACGGCTTGGGCCGGCCGTCCTCGAAATCGTCCCTTCTCAAATACCTGCATCGCATCCCTGGGGCGCCGCTCGACGCCGCGTACCGGCTGCTAAATCCGGCGGAGGTTGTTACGACGACCATTCCGTAAATTTCAGCCTGCATGGCTGCTTCGGTCAGGATTTCGCGGTGGTTCCATTTCATGAGTTGGGAATTCTCTCTGCGAGGTCGATCCAAACGGAACCTGTACCGCGCGAGGTCTTCGAAGAGAATTACCCGGCACGGGGCAAACTTCTTGACCCAACCGACGCCGTCCTTAACAGGGATATATCCACGCGCGGCTTGGATGATGAAATCAGCGCCACTCTTGACGCGATCCTCCTTAAGATTGTTGATGTGATGGAGTAGACGAGAAGCAATCGTCCCGTAGGCTTTCCTGTCCTGTCGATTGACCTTCCCATAAGACCGCCCGCGAAGGTTCCAACTCATGATGAGTTTGCGAACGGCTTCCAAGTATTCGAGCATCCAAATCGATTTGCCGCCCGCATAGCAACGTCTACCGCGCCAGTCCGCCCATGACATGGATTTCGGCCGGGTGCGCCCGCGCCATTCGCCGAAACGCTGCGCAACACGTTTTTCAGCGGCATCATAAACCTGCTGGCAACAAAACTGCCAAAGTTCGGGCGTGGACCTGAATTTTGGGTCGTTCAGGCTTTCAAGGATGCTTGAATCCAGGGCGGAATTCGCTAATCCATTTTCAAGAGATTCGACGAAGGCCCTGACACCTTCGTCCCTCTCTACATTATCTACTCGGATACCAAGACGTAGGATATCCCTGAGCCGGCTGATATCGCGCTTGAGGGCGCGCAGTTCATCCCTGGCGGCTGCTCTGGTTGCTCCGTGCAGTTTGGTCGGCGTTTCCCCTGGCAAGCAGAGCTTGAAACTTCTTTCGTGCTTGGCCCAAAGTTTTTCAGGATCTCGCGTGTCCTTTCCATCGGCAGCGGGGAAAAAGAGCCCCTCTGTAGGTCGTCCCTTCACTAATTCAAAAACGGAACAGGAGGCAAACGTTCGGAGTCCCAAGTCAACGGATAAGACACGCAGTCCCGTTTCCAATTTGCCGGCGTAGTTGCTCTGGTTCGAGAGAGCGGTACCGAAATGGCGGACTTCTAACGGAATGGCAACTTTCCCTCTCCGGTCCAGCCAGTCTTTTGGGGCTTTAGGTTGCACGTCAACGGTGAATTTGCACCAAACCGGGCCGGGTGCGCCTTGGGCAATCAGTTCATCCGTTCTCTGAGCATGCTCGAGGTAAGGGCGATGGAACAGGATTTCCGCCCCTCCGGGAACTCCCTGAAACTCCTGATGGCCTGAGCGGTACTTGAGGAGTAGTTTCTTTCCTTCTCTAGCGACGGCCAGGTGGCAAAGCTGGCCGCTAGGTGCCAGACAGACGTTGAACGTCTTTTCAACAAGTCCACCAGTCTCTGTCTCTTGCAGAAGAACAAGCTGCAAAGACAACTCGCCGTTCCGACTCTCAATATCGTAATTGCGTAAATTGGAGCCGCCGGGCCCCTCAAACATGGCCCAGCGAGGATGGAAACGGGCGTCTGCAAAGGTCATCAGGGCATAAGGTTTGCGTTTCTCGAGTAGCCGCTGGGCCTCATTGAGTGTAACAAGGGACGTCAGGGTGTCGGATTGGTTCCACAAATGGTCTCTGCCCTCTTCGGCAAGCCACAGAAACAGGTCAGGGTCGCCGAACTTGCCACGGAGCTTGGTCTGGAGATGGCTCACGATTTGCTTGCGGTCTTGTGCAGCCTTACCGTTTCTTAGCCATTCTTCGCGTACCCGGCTCCAGGCGCGGATGGCCCGGATACCTGTCTTGAACGGGCGATCATCGTCAGCGAACGCCTCCAGTTTAAGTCTCTCGTGCCGCTCCGTTTCATATTCGCGTAGTTCCCTGAATTGTTTCTCGTATCGACGATACTCTTCCTGAAGGGCATCCCGCGTGGCTTTTGCTTCATCGTGCGCCTTCTTCGTTGAATGATTCCAGCTTTCCCAGGAAAGCAGGTGGGCAACGGCAAGCCGCATAGCGAGCCGGTCCCATACGGATACCCCGTTTTCGTTGGGTTTAAGTTTACGGCGAAGTTCTGGCTCCGCAAGCGGCAACAAGCCCAATTCCTTGAGACGTTTGATAACGGGCGCATTGCCTTGTGCGAGCGCCTCGCGTTTCTTGGCCTGATCCACAATAAATGAGTCCTGCCATGGCTGACCGTTCCGCAGCTTTCTCACCCAGCCCGGCGGGCTGCCGGGTGTTGATTGGAGCCTTCTCCCGTCCGCCGAACCCAGCCATTCCTTCGACTTCTCTTCCCACCCGGTTTGGTCGGCCGCCTTCATCCGCACCCACTCAGGTGGCGGGTCCAGGACTTTGCTGAATACAGATAAGCCGCCTTCGCTTTCAGGGTCCATCAGAGGACTCACCCACGCGTTGGAACTTTGGGCATCGCCCTTCATCGGGTTCCCTTTTTCATCCAACAAGCAAGAAGGAACAATTTGCTCGTAGAGTTCCCGCAACGCAATAAGGACATCTTCATCAGTAACGATTTTTTTCGTTCCATTGCGTGTTTGGGCCTCCCGAGCAACGGTCAGGGCGTTCGCAACGACTTCGCTTTCCGCTATCGCTATCTCGTTGCCATCGTGGTCGAAGTTTCGGTAGGCAGCGCCTCGGCAGAAAAGCAGCAACCGCTCGATTCGCTCGACGGCTTTGTTAATTTCGTAATGCGTGGTCCAAAGTGCACGCCGCAATTCGGCGGTATTCGCTCGTCTCCCCAGAATCAGTTTAAGGTTGATCGTTCGTGTGGGCATGAGCCGGCGCCTCCTGTCGGTATCTGTGGCTGAAGAGGACGAGCTTGTCTAGCGGAGACCGTAAAAATACACCGGGCGAGGCGAGTCGTCGAGAGTTAATCGATCCCCCTCATTTGTCAAATAATGGTGGCGTAAAAGATTCACGCACCGGCCAGATCTGGTGCAGTGACGATTCTGAGACGAAAAACCCCGCTGCGGCTCGTTGGTAACCGAGCGGGATGATTTATCTTTTTTGGCTCCCCGAGTAGGACTCGAACCTACAACCTAGTGGTTAACAGTCGCGAAGAGAGAAATAACCGTCAATCATAACATGATGTTATCCGGGCGTCCGGTACTCCATTTTCCCCGCAAAGCACAACAAATCACACCCCACTCCCGCAAATTACACGCGGATCTTCTACCCAAAAGATACCCCAAAAAGTGGTGGTCATGACCACAAGGTTGTGGCGAAATACCGAGACCACCGGTTCGTCCTGACGACCTTTGCGGGACTTGCGGGAGTTATTCGAGCAACTGAGGGCAAGCCTGCTGAATTTATACAGCAATGGCCGACCCCCTGTTTTCCCTTGGCCGTCCGTTCAAGCGAATGCCGCCCTTCATCGAAGAAAGTGTTTGAAGATCCCCGTGACCGGGGCTTTTTCATCTTGAAACGAGCCCCTGGTACCGGTATATGGCGGTGGCAAATCGGGCATGTTCTGAATGATCCCTTGCCAGGCTTTCCGCCTGCAATGCGAGTGAGCGCCAAAGCGATCCGCCAATTGGAGATGGAGATTTTCCAATGCTGCGTCAGTTCACTATCTATCGGCACTTCCGCGATAACATCAGACGTTGCAGAGATCCGGAAATCATCCTACAAGAGACCGCGACTTCATTCGATGCACTGGTTCGGGATGCTCTGTCATCCGAAGTAGACCTGTCAGGAGCTGAGCTAGAGCATGTCAATCTCCATCATTTTGATTGTACATCAGCTCAACTCGCGGGAGCAAACCTGACGGGGGCGAATCTGGTCTATGCGCATTTTAGAAGGGCAAATCTGCGGGAAGCAACACTGCTAGTAGCGAATCTCGCTTGGGCTGATTTCAGCGAGTCCGATTTCTCCAGCGCACAACTGACAGCAACCAACCTCGCGATGGCTTGCTTGAACGAGTGTGACTTCGAGAGAGCAGTTCTTGATGGGGCAAATCTCTGGAAAGTCCGCATCTACACGGGGACGTGGACAGAAGCCCGTTTGCAGGAGCAGGCGCGGGGCACAGCATTTCGTTGAAAGACAAGCATGGCGTGGCAGACATCAGCCGATGCGAGATGATAAAGGGCGCGAGCACGAGAGAGTTGGTTAGACGCTGGTTCCAGGGGATTTTGTAGGCCCAGAATACTTCCATGCTCTCCTGAAGCCCAATTCTTCGGCCTCTTGACAGGTCTTCGCGTAGCACTCTCCCGGATAGTTGCCTATCGCAGCATGGTCGTACTGCTGGTCAAAGGGCAAATGATAGATCTTGTCCTTTGTCTTGGGGTTGATATTGCACTTGATGCAAGGATAGTCGTGGTCAAATGGCCGCACGCGCACGTTGACCTTCAATTGTTTGGCGACATCCAAAGCCTCTTCGGACAATTGCGTAGTTGAATAGAACACCGCTTCCACCCGGCGGTCTGGGTGTTGTCTCTTCACGAGACAGGCAGTGCCGAACAGCTGAAAGACGTGTTTCTCCCGCACGACCTTTTCCTGACGCCAGTATTTCGCCTGTACGATCTTGACCTTATCATCTTGATAGCAGACGAGATCGCGACCGAAATCAGCAAAGCCCTTTATTGCGCCTCGGTACGTTACCTTCCAGCCTTTCAGCTCGTAAAGATATCCCACGTACCGCTCATAAAGGAGGCCGACCTCCCAATTAGTCTTTGGCCGCTTTAGGTACCGGTCAAGCGCGAGTTGATGCCTCTCCGCGGGACATAGTTTGTCGTATTCCTCTTTGTCCAAAAATCGGATTACCGGATCACTTTCCTGAAGTTGCTCTCGATTATCGCTTCCTGGCAACAGAGGAATCCTTTCGTCGAGAATAGCTTCCCGATAATCTTCGAGAAATGGAAAATATTCTTCGTACGAGCGGAGTTGATATTCAAGAAACTTGAGCTTTAGATTGATCTCTCTTTTCTGTGCACCAATTCTCTTGACCGCTTCAGCAGCTTTCGGCGCAGATCTCTCTTTTCCCAACAGTTGGCGCTCCAGTTTCATATCTGCCACGGACTCAGTCTCGGCGATCATATCCGCTAACCACTTTCTCCCATTCACGAATCCTGTCCGGAATGCTTCGTCTCGTTCGTCGAGATACTTTGTTTGGCGCTTGGTCTCGAAATCAAATTGTAGTCGTTGAGTTTCAATTTCCCGTCTGAGTCGCTTGTGTTCGTCTGCAAGGTCCTGTTGAGCCCGCATCTGTTCCACCCCGATTTTCCTTTGTTCCGATAATCTCCTTTGGTCAAGCTGGGTTTCTCGGGCGGCAATTTCCCTCTCTTGCCTCTCTTTGACCTTCGCCAGTTCCGCGCGCTCTGCCGCAATTTCCGAGACCAGCTTCTGCTTTTCCCTTTCAGCATTTGCACGTACGGTGTCAACGTTGCTCTTGCCCATAGAGTATCCTATAAGCCCGGCAATACCCGCAAAAACCAAGACAGCCAACGCTTCCATTGTTCCCCCCAGAGCATCATGACAGGATGGAGTTGACGGAGCCGATGTTACCAAATCGATATGGCTGAGGTAAAGTTTTGATTTTTTGTGCTCTGGTGAGAAGAAGCCTCTGGGGCCCCCGCGTAGAAAAATAGAACGGGGGGTGGCCCGTTCCCCCCTCCCTCCCCGGTGGGGTGGCGATTAACCCGGCAGGTTAACCAGAACGTCGGTGCGTAATTTTTTCGCACTTGGCCCGGTGAGTAACACTTACCTCGCGGTTACATCACCTTACCGACCGGTAGGTATGTCTGCCTCAAGTCTGCGGGCACTGACCTTCTGACCCGAATCACGAGAGCCGCGTTGCTGTATCAAGACCCTGGCCGCGAGAACATTTCCCGAGACTTGATCTTTGCCCTTGACCTGAGCCGCCATTCACAACAGAGACCGCGCCTCGCTTACCAGAAACCTCGTCATGCGATTTTGTGGGCTCGCTGGTAGGGAGAGTAGCGCGCGAATGTTCTCATTCGTCAGTGACGGCGAGAGGGGCCGTTTTCAAGAAGCAGGGTGGGCGGACAGAAAATACCCTGCAAAGCTCAGATCGAACTCATTGTTCCAAGAGAGTTTAGATGTGCCCATAAAATCTCAAATAGAGAATGGTATAGAGGCAACTGAGTATCAACCCTATGGTGGCCTGTACAGTGCCCTTGCCAGCATAATCCTTCGCCTTCACGAGACCGACGACGCTAAGGGCAATTCCAGCAAGCGGGAGTATCCCGATTTGATAGAAAAAGACAGAAACGATGCCAAGCACGAGACCAGCTACAGCGTAACTGTTTCGCTGAACCGAGACAGCCTTCTCCACTGATTCGCTCATGTCATCCCCCAGTCAATCCGTTGCATGAAGAGACGTTTACTCACCACCGAGCCCTGGTCTGGCTCTCGTCAAAGATCGTGATTGCAAAACCGGCAAAACTTAGCCTCAAACTTAATTTCCTCCGCACAGTATGGGCACGTCTTCATGGCAGGCCCTTGTTGGATCTGCTTCGTTTGCTCAATATCTTGCCTCTCTCTGTTGATGTCTGCTATTAACCGCGACAATTGTTCTTGGGACAAAATGGAGGCTGCGAGTTGTTGCTTCATTTCCGCCGGAACTTCAACAGCGGCTTTGCACGCGCTACATTCGATGTACTGCTTGTTTGAATACGAAAAGGTGGGAATGAAATACAGGGTGAATTTCTTCCGAACCTGGTAAACAGAAAAGGGGTTAGTTTGGCCGCAGGAACGGCATTGAAGAATGATGTATCCGAGGTGATCGCAATACCCCTTGTTTCCAAAGATTATCATTGCTACCCCCCTGACTTTCAAGCTTTTTCTTGAACGGTACGCGTTTTTGATATTGCAAGTCAAGCGCTTTTTCGTCGTCCGTCCACGACGGCTTGGAGACCGTAGCACGATTCTCTGAACACAATAACGGTCGTTTTCGTGTTCGGCATGTGCAGACCATTCCGCACAATACTTGTCTTCTTGTGTCATTCCAGGGCGCTACAGTAATTTGCTCAATGTGCCGAACGATCGGAACATTATGCTTGACAATGTTGTCTCAAGTGTGCAAGACTGGTCATAACGTTCCGAACGGGAGGAAGGGGAGATGAAATCCGCGGCCACATACATCAGGATCTCCAAGGACGATGAGAATTCGGTGAGCTTGGACTACCAACAGACTGAGATAGAGAGGTTGTGCGTTCGAGAGAGCTTGACCGTCACCATAGCCGAGTGTGACGACGGAATCAGCGGAAAGCTGCTCTCAAACCGGCCCGGTGTTCAGCGAATCCTACAGGCCATAGATCAACGCGCGGTTGATGTGGTGGTGGTGTGGCGCTCTGACCGTCTGAGCCGTGATGGTGAGGACAGTCTGAGAATCGAGACGCTGTGTATTCGGCGAGGTGTCCGGCTTCTATCCTGCACCGAGGGCGAATTGACGAAAGACGATCTTGACGCGGAATTCATGCGGTTTGTTCGTGCAGGGTTGAATCAGAGGGAACGGAAATTGATCAGCTTCAGGACGCGACAGGCGCTCATGAGGAAACGCGAGAAAGGGGAGCGGATCGGTGGACGACCCGCGTACGGGTGGAAGGTGGAAGGGGGCCGTTTCGTGACCGATCCCGAGGAGCAGCGCTGCATTTCCAGGATTGTGGAGTTGCGCGACCAGGGGTGCAGCACGAGGGAGATCGCTCGTGCCTTGGAACGAGAGGGGTTTCGCACCCGGCGAGGAACCGCGTTCAGTCAAACCCAAGTCGTGCGTGTTCTGAAAGCTGCGTAACATGCGGAACGAACAGAGCACGAATCAGCTTGACCGGTTTGCCGAACATGCGGCACAATCGGATAATGCCGAGCAGTCCGACCGGGAGGAACGCACCATGCCCAAGAGACCGACCACGAGGAAGACCGTACCGCGGAAGCCCAAGCGAGAGGAACAGTCGGAACATGCCGCACGGGAGGAACGCCCGGACCGTTCCGACCAATGGGAACACCGGGTGCGGCAGATCGCTCGCGAGACATTTCAGGAAATGATTCAGACCATGCGGACCATTCCGCCTGTGTTTCCCGAAAGCCCGTTGCCACTCCCACACCGGACCGGCCGAAAGGAAGATCGCAAATACACGAAAATGACCATCACGCTTGACAACGTGCTCGCGGAGCGGCTTCTGAGCGAGGCCAAGAAACAGCGCCTTAGCCCTGGCAAGATCCTTGACAGCATACTTTGGGAACGCTATGGCCGGCCGCGACTTACTTACCAAGAGGAACGTTCCGAACAAGACGAAACAAAATAGCGTACCAGTATATCAACTGACTCGTCGCACAGCCTACTTGCATATTCATGACGCTCCCTATATAGTTTGACACCACCTCTTGCTGTCAGAGGGTCGCCTATGGCCAAAATTCCGCGCATTCCTTCAAAACTCGTGCTGAAGTTGATCGACAAGAAAGAGTCGGCGATTCCCGCTGAGATTCGAGTCGATGCACGCTATCAGGACTTCCGGTTCACTTACGAGCACCACCTACATGAATATTCCGAGCACTGCGGCGCAGCAACCTTTGTTATGGACTGTTTTGACGATTCGTCCGGCCAATGGATAGCGACGCCCGATTTGTTAACACGATGGAGCATTTCCAGGGAAGAACTGAAAAACGTGATCCTGGAGAGCGGCTTGCCGATATGGCTGGTCAAGCACGAAGCACAAATTGCAGTCAGAATGCCAAGAGAAAAACTGGATTCACTGGCAAATTTATCGTGGTTTCCCATCGCGACTCAGCCAGAATCCTGCATCTTTAGTCGTTTCGACGATGTCAGCTATCTTGAAAAGGTGCTTGAATTGCGCAACACAGGAACAGGGTATTGGCTGACCTCAGTGGAGTTTCAGGAGCGGTGGAGCATTACAAAAGACGACTTGGAGATACTGCTCAGGCACCAAGTTCCGCATGGTCTCGTCTTGGATCCCCATAAAGGACTTCTCGTCTGGGATGTGTGGTCGTGGTCTCAATTGCCTACCCTCTTCCGTACCCGCCACATTCATTCATTGGAACTCGCGAAGCTGGCTTCGCACCGATTCAAGGCGCACCAAATGGAAAAACGGCATTGCATTGATCACGCGTACCGCCTGCATGACGAACGGCCGGAGTTGTGGCTCGATCAAGCTGCCGACGAATTGGAACGAATACCTCCCATGACAGGGACTCGCCTTGCCAAAATCCGGGAATGGATTGCCCCTTTAGCGCTATTCCCGGTCCGCAAGATCTTTGGGCGAAGACGCGGGAGCGGAGACAGCTACAAGCGCTTCCGTCGTCCGAAATCCTGGCTATAATTCTCACGCCAGCCCCTCCGGTAAACATCCCGGCTTTTATAATTAAATTCCGTTGTATTGTCTGAGCAGGCCAACACGGCCCGGAGGTAATACGATGGAATCTCGAGCATTTCTTACGCGCCAGCAGTTGGCGACACGGTGGCAATGCGGCCTGAGAACGGTTGACCGACGTCGGGACACGGGCGCTCTCCAGTGGGTTGACCTAGGCACGCCTTGCAAACCTCTCGTCAGAATCCCCTTGGCCGGTGTTGTCGAGTACGAAAACCGGATGTTGCGCGGCCGGGCCGTGGTGCCCGTGGGCGATGTCGTCAACGATCTCATGCAATTCCCCGAGCGCCTGACCGCAGTGGCACAGGCCGACGAGCGCCGCACAACGGAATGATGCCGCAAATGCTGACGCCACGGCCCCCAACATCAGGCGAGGCAGTGGATCACGGCGATTTCTATGCCATGATCCCCTTATCACTCGCCAGCGATGAGCACCTGTCATCAGGCGAATTCCGCGCGCTCGTGGTTCTTCGGTGCCATGACCTCCCCGATCGCCGTAATGGGGGACGCCGCAAAGGATATGTTGAGATTGGCCGGGCAAAGATCGCTCGGCTCCTTACCATTTCCGATGTCCGCCGGGTCTCTCGTGTGTTGGAGGCTCTCGAAACGAAAGGGCACATTCGGCGGGAGAGCCGAAAGGGGAAGCCAAATAGGATCTATCTCCTCACACCATACGAGCCCGCAACTCCTGGTCTCCAAGACCAAGGGGCACCAGAACCAAGGGTTAATCCGACCAGACCCCCCTTGGTCAAAACAACCAAGGGACCCTTGGTCAAAATGACCAACCAAAGAATAGAAGAGAATAGAATTGAAGAAGTACCTGCTTCGTGTCCTTCGGACACTCAGCAGCCTGTCACCAAGTCCGTAAGAGAGCGAAAGGCACCGTCACCAAAAAAAGAGACCGACCCTCGGGTCAAACGCGTACTTGACCACTTCCACGACGAGCATCTCCGAATCATCGGTGAAAAGTACCACGTCATCGGCGGCCGGGACAGCGCTGCAATCAAGCGCCTACTGGTTACGTTTCCCGAGGAAGAACTCCGCGGCCGAATCACTCGATACCTGGAAGATCCTCTCGGGTGGATGGACCACCCGCAACATACGATCCCCGGATTCGAGAAGGGGGTCAACGCCTATGGCACCCAGCGTGGCGACATTCAAAAACCGAGGCGGGAATCATCGTACGTCGATGATGAAGCCTGGAAATTCCCGAGGTTGGAATGATGCAAGCAGTCGAACGATTGAAAGTGTTTAAGGACGCCACCCTGAAAGCGGCGTCACCTCAACTTGAAGCGGAACTCCTCGGCTGTCCACTTTGGCTGATGGAGCAGCAACAAGACGACCTCTGCCTTGAAGCTCTGGATTATATCGGCGGGATGGATACCGACCTCTTTTACTCGTTCCCGCACAAAAACCTGTGCCTCGCGTATGGCGAACTGTCGAAAGAAGGGCTCATGCCGTCGGCCGGTCATTTCAAGGCAAAACTCCAAGGGCTGTCCGCGTGGAGTGAGCAACCAGCCAAGGGGTATATCTCACCAGAGACACTCCAAGAGCTGAGCACCGCGGGCCGCTGTCCCCATGCGATCAAGACCGGCAGTCTGCTCCAATACCTGAAGTTGATCCACGAGGATTTGTTCAACCTGTATCGCTGGCGGTGTGTGGTCACCGCGACGAAAAAGATTACCACGTTCCTACAGGAGCGACCGTTCGACCGTGCCGCGGATGACGACATAGCGGAACAGATCGCCCATATAGAGGCTGCATACGCTGCCCGGCAAAAGCGGGTGCCGCATTACCCTCTGCCAATTAATATAGTAGCGACGCGGGATGTGAAGGCGCTGGAAAAGCAGGTTTACGGACAAGCGACCACACACCGCACCATGACCCCTTTTGCCAAGATCAACACCAGCACAGGGGGCTTCCTACCGGGCAACCTGGTCGTGCTCGCGGCCCGGACCTCAATGGGCAAGACAGGCATGGGGCTGGATATTGCCCTGACTGCGGCCAAAGAGCGCGGCCTCGTCGTGTATTTCAGCCTGGAAATGTCCAGCCAAGAAATCACGCGTCGGATTGCAGCGAAGGAATCCGGTTCCAGTGTATTGCAGCTCCGGGCGATCCTCAACCGTGACGCTGTTGGCAACTACAAGAAGAGCATCGCGGGCCTCGGTGGGCTGCCGCTCTTCGTTGACGACAAACCAGCGACCCCGCGGGACATTGAGGAGCGCTGCGAGCACGTGCTTGACCAGCTCCCTGAACGCTCCCAGCTCGGCTTGATCGTTGTGGATCATATCCAACTCCTCGGGACATCGGACAAGCTGCGTTACGAATCCCGACATCGGCAACTCTCGACGTACGTCTACCAGCTCAAAGACATGGCGAAGCGGTTCGACTGTGTGGTGCTTGCCTTGTCACAGGTTAACCGGCTGTCCGACCGGGAGAAACGAGCGCCGCGGCTGTCGGATCTCCGGGAATCGGGAGCAATCGAAGAGACTGCGGACATCATCATTGGCCTGTACCGCAAGGCCGTAGATGACGACACGGCCAACATCCACGAAGCCGAAGTGCGTATCCTCAAGAATCGATCCGGGCCGCTCGGGAGGCTGAGCCTGTTTTGGGCACCTGAGACTGCGACTTTCCATGACCCTGATAGCGTCTCGGATGTGCGGGCACAAGCCGTCTGAGAACGGACCAAGATCAACCGACCGTCTACCGGTCCACAACAGCGAAAGGCGCATACCATGTTAGACCAACGCAGTTTATTGGACCTTGCCCTCATCAATTCATTGGAAGCCGAGCGGATACTAGAGCGATTCCGCTGCGTCCGCGTGCGTGGCGACGACACCACACCAAGCCAATGTATAAACCTGGACGGCGACAGCCCCGTTGCCCACTGCCGCTCACATGGGATGAAGCTCCCCGTGGCGTTGCTGGCCGTCTGCCCGCTCGTTCATGTGGACCGGATTGCCTCGCAGCCAGCGTCATGGCCGGGCGGAAAAGAGAAGCCACAAACGAAGGAGCTGGACTGATGGAAAACGTAACGCTCGAAATATCGGAAGACGATGTTCTGACGATCCGTTGTGATCTCAAAGCCGCAATACGACCGAGCAACAGCAAACGAAGTTTGATGATCGCCTGCACAGACGGCAACTTGGTAGTTTGGAAGGACGGAAAGCCGCACCCAAAGGGCATTAAGGTGAATCTATCCGTGTTTCGACCGTTCACCAGAGAAGAATTCAAGCAGCTCGAAGCCGAGGCACGCAAAAGAAGGCTCGGGCTCTGAAGAATCCCGGTGCCAGATTGGCGGAGACCAGACCGATATGGTGGTAGTGGCCGGGAATGAACGAGGCCAAAATGAAGGAAAGTAGCACGGTCAGAGGTTTTGGTGAAATGGGCAGAAGAGTAAAAAATCCCCAAAGCGAGGCACGAGAGACCTATGGACGGGCTGGATGGCACCCTGTGGCAAGACGTACCGTGATGAATTTCGGGGCGTTCGTGGGAACACGAGGGCGCGTACGGTTTGTGAGGAGTTGAAATGCAATTCCCCCCACGGGTGATCAGATTGCGGCACGCTGGCCGCTACCTCGGAATGAACAAGAATTTGTTCAACGAGTTGGTGCGCCCGCATGTGCCCGAAGTCAGGATCGGCGTGCAGGGGGTGGGGTTCGACCGGCTTGACCTCGACGCCTGGTTTGAGGATTATAAGTCCCGGAGTACTCGGCGTCCCGGCGAACAGGAAGGAGGAAATAAGCCGTGGCGCAAGGCAAGACCCGCGGTCTCGCGCAAAGGAACGGGTGGTGGCACATTGACAAGGTCGTCAGAGGCCGAAGAATTTGCGAAGCTTGTGGAACAACTGACCTCAAAGAAGCAGAGAGATTTCTAGCGTTCCGTTTGGAACAGCTCCGACAGGCTGAAATCTACGGTGTCAGGCCGAAACGAACCTTTCGACAAGCTGCAATCAAGTACCTGAGCGAGGCGACAAAGAAGACGCTGGACAAAGACGCATGGTCGCTAAAGCGCATCGAACCGTTTATAGGCGACCTTCCCCTTGAGGGTGTCCATTCGGAAACGTTGAGGCCTTACATCGAGTATGGAAAGCAGCAAGGGTGGAAGCATCGGACTATCAACATGCCGCTGGAAGTCGTGAGACACATCCTAAACCTCGCTGCCCGTGAGTGGCGCGATGAAAACGGTCTCTCATGGATACCATCGGCACCCTTGATCCGTCTCCTGCCGAGGACGGACGCCAAGGAGCCGTACCCGCTTTCGTGGGATGAACAAGATCGGATCTTCGCAAAGCTCCCCCGGCATTTGCGGGAGATGTGCGTGTTTGCCGTGAACACCGGATTACGGAACTCAGAGATCTGCGGGCTTCGGTGGGAGTGGGAAATCGAAGTCCCCGAACTGGACACGAGCGTCTTTGTGATCCCGAAAGAGTGGACCAAGAATAAGGAAGACCGGCTTGTGGTGCTGAACGATGTGGCAAGAGAGATTATCGAGAGCAGGCGCGGTCAAGATCCTGACTGGGTTTTCACCTACCGAGGCAAGCGGCTACTCACCATGAACACCACGGCATGGAAGCAGGCCCGTAAGGACGTTAGCCTGGAATTCGTGAGGATTCACGACTTGCGCCACACGTTCGGCCGAAGGCTTCGGGCCGCTGGTGTGAGTTTCGAGGACAGACAGGATTTGCTCGGACACAAGAGCGGTCGGATGACAACACACTATTCCAGGGCTGAGCTGGCGAACCTCATTGAGGCGGCGAATAAGGTATGCGGTGGAATCTCACGAAAAAGTCCCGCACTGGTCACCCTGAGAAAGAAAATCCCGCTCCGCGTGGTCTCCAACCGTGCGGGATGATTTATCTTTTTTGGCTCCCCGAGTAGGACTCGAACCTACAACCTAGTGGTTAACAGCCACCCGCTCTGCCGATTGAGCTATCGGGGATCATGGGGTGCTGCGGCCTATCGACTGCAACGGCAGGCTCGACGGCCGACAAAAAATTATAATGGACGAATCCGTGGCGGTTGTCAATCACGAAACTCGCCGACTCGACGCCCGTTGCTCACTCCGCCGCGGACGTTTCTGCCTCGATCCATCGCCTTATAAGCGGGACCTCATCCGTCTCCCAGGACTCCGATACCCGCAGCCGGAGGAATTGCTCGAAGAGTGCGTCCACGATCTCCAAACCTTCCTCCACCAGCGCGATCTTCTCCAGAAGGCGGCCCTCCGGCCCTTCTCCCGAATCGTCCTCCTCCGGCGGAAGCACAGGCGGCGTGGTGAAGCCGCCGAACGAGAACCACGTCCCTTTCAATGTCATGGTGAATTCATTGTCCGCCAATCGTAACGATAGGCGCGCCTCTTCAATCTTCTTGCCTTCCCTGAGCGCAGCGAGGCCTTCTCGAAGCTCCGACTGATCGCCGCGGATCGTCACCGTCTGCGGAGTGTCGGCATCGGCTAAATCGAGGGTCATGCGGTCTCGCAAAATGACCTCCACGACTTTGCCGTCGGGCATGTCGATGCGTCCGCCGGACTGTTCGGACTTGAACCACAACCAGGTGAGGAACTCTCTGCCCAGGAATGCCTTGTGTTTGAGTATGTCGATGAAATCCATAGCGTTGACCCTTCGCGGAGACGTCGATCACGGAATCAGTGAGCTGGGTCTGAGATCCTCAAGAATCTGCTTTAAGGGATTTTCCTGCAAGATCTCCTCGGCCCTGACGTACCCGATAAGCGGTATCAGCGTCAGACCGAACGACTTCTTGAAATGATCCTCCAGATAATCCCGAGGCTTGATGCCGTGCGAGCCGAAATAGATCGTTCCGAGCGCGGTGTTCCAAACCAGATCGAACACCTGAATCGACGGGAATACCCGCTGCTTGAGGCTCTCTTTGACGCGTTCCTTGACCTCCCGGCGCTGCGCGGATGACAGCCTTGTGCGGCCGGTCTGCTCCAGAAGCTCCTTGGTCGCCTGCTTCACTTGCATTTCCAGGATGCGGGGCGGAACTCGGGCGGTGTCCACCCTCAGCGAGAGGGCAACGTGTGAGCCCACGACGTATCCCCCGCCGTCCGTGGGAGCCCCGGTGAAGTCATGGATCGAAGTCCATCCCAGTCCAACAAGGTCGCCCGCAGACTCGACATCCCGGAACGCACCCGCTCTGACCCCGCGATCCACCGCGTCCCAGAAGGGTCCCTCAGTCTCACCGCGGACACGGTATCTCATGAGTGAGCAGGATCGTGAAAGAAATCCCATGCCATGCCTCCCAGCCAACCAGTGCGAGCGGTGAGCATAGTGGAAAAGCGCGGCCATGACAAGACGAACATCCGGATTGCTGTAACCGTCACTCACGGCGTGCAGCATCAACGTGTCCGAGGTCCCGGCATGAACACCATCTTCTGAGGGTGGCTCCGACGTCATACGTCGGAGCGCCGAAGGCGTACGAGGTCTTGATCGCTCCTGATCATACTCTTCTCATGCGGGAAAGGACATGGACCTCTTGTTGCTGCGCAGCCCCGACGTTACACGTCGGGGCTGCCCCTCCTGCGCACGTGTTTTGTCGATGCAGGCCGACAGCACGTCGCTCGGCCGCGACCGGTGTCGAAAGAGCCTTCGTCACGATCAAGCACCACTGCTTGGCTTCGGCCCGATGACGGCACGAAGAAGTTGACAAACGCACCGAAGAATGATTTGCACCATGCATTCTGCACTCGCTCGGTCGTCGACGGCCAACGTAAGTGGCGATCGCGATACTGCCAGTCCGAAAGGGAATAAGCGTAATGCTGACCGAGAGCGACGAAATGCAAAACGAATACGAATTAATACGATGAGACGATGCAAGCTCGCGAAGGCATGGGTAGTATTTCTAATGGCGCTGTGGATGGCCGGCGCGGGAACTGCAGCCGCTCAAAATGGTACGAAACCCCTTGGCCCTGGTACGGTCACCGTCAAGGCCCGAATCAATGACGGCCCGTGGACAACATCCGCTGCGATCTACCCGCTGAAGGGCGAAAAGGTCACATTGACAGTCGATAAAGTGCCTGGCGCTACCACGAAGTGGTATCAGATTATTCCCGACATTTCCAAAATCTACAAGAACTGTAATCATCCGTGGGAACCTGATCCATACAAGTGGGTGGGACTCGCCAAGATCGAATACTCACGCAAAGAGCGGACTGATTGGCGAGGAAAGTGTGAGGTGGAGCCACTTGCACCCGCGCCTGACACCCAGCCCAACCGGAGCGTTCTTGACGCCTTGAAGGCGGTTCTCGGCTCAAACAACAGCACACAGCATTCTTACAAAGATGTTGGCAGCTTCTGGTTTCAGGTGGAGGTGGAAAAGAACGGGCGAACTCAGCGCTCGCCGGGGATAGAGGATTCCGACAAGAAGGGCTTGTCGCCTCGCGTGTTTCGAATCTCGGTACGGGAAGGCGACGGTTTTCTCGGGTACGTGACGTCTTTCTTGAACGTGCCCGGAGTCTTCGGGTCGGTTCCGTATCAGAGCAACAACTACATTGGGATCGACTGTTGCGACGTAGTTGTCGCTGCGTACGGCAAATGGAAAAACAGGACGATCACCAAGGACTACAATGTAGACATGCTGGTGACCAAGCTCCCTCGGCTGGCGGAGTTCGATCTTGAAAGCGGAAGGCCGGACAAGACTCTGAGATGGGGCAAAGACGTGCGGCCGGGAAACCTGATTGCAGTCAAGTTCAAAGGAGCGAAGCGGTATCAACACATCGGCGCCTTATATGGCGATGCAGACAAAGACGGAGTGCTGAGCAGAGACGATCTCGTTATCCACGCAGGTCCGTTGCCCCTCCATCATTCTTACCTTCGAGAAGGCGGGTTCGATGGCCACATCATGGTTCTCGATCCCCAGTTTTCTCGCCTACTTTCGGGCGCCGATGAACGCTTGCAGCTTTCCGGACATGCGCTGAACATTTTCCGTTGAGGGCAGAGGATTGGTGCGGCTTCGCCAAAGTGGTAATATTTGAAGTCTTGTCGGGGTTACCAAGAGAAGCGGCCGACTATGGGGCCACTCTTGGAAAAGTGGTAGCGGCCGGCCTCCGTGCCGGCGGACCATGCACAAACAGATCACGTAGTTCGGCTCGGCAGCGACGCCGGGCCCTACCAATGAGTCGGCATGCAGCTTTTGCGATAGGTCAAGGATGTCGGACACTCGCAGTACCCCTATGACAAGCAATTCCTTCTGGTCCCTGCTCCTGCACCTTCATCCTCGCCGCGTACCTGAAGCATCGTCGAAAGTGACGTTCACCTGGTGCCTCGGCGGATTGGCGCTGTGGATGTTCCTTTTGGAATCAATCACAGGGGCGCTCCTTTTGCTTCACTACGTTCCCACCGCAGGTGGAGCTTACGCTTCGATACAAGATATCACGCACGTGGTTCCGTACGGGTTTTTCGTACGTAATCTCCACTACTGGTGCGGGCAGATCATGGTCGTGCTGGTGGTATTGCATATGGTCCGCGTTTTCGTAACTGGGTCCTTTGTTGCGCCCCGGCAATTCAACTGGATAATCGGCATGCTGTTGCTTATTGGCACGGTTTTCGTGGATTTCACCGGTTATCTTCTTGTGTGGGACGATCGGGCGCTATGGGCACGGACGATAGCTCGCAACCTGGCCGAAGCTGTTCCGTTCGCAGGAAGGGCGGCCGCTTTGTTGCTGTTCGGCGCGGCCGAAATTGCGGACGCGGTCCTGGTGCGCCTGTATGTGTGGCATGTCCTGCTGATGCCGGCTGCAATGGTGGGCCTCATGGCATGGCATTTCTGGAAGATCAGGAAAGACGGGGGAATATCGCTTCCATTGTAACGCAGAGCGGCTGTGCTTGCCTCCGCGGAATTGTGCCGCACATTCTCAGCAGGAGATGACGGTCGCGAGGACGGGGCTCAGATCGCCCGGTAGGTAAACGAGCCGTGGGCGTCGTCCGCGTGAGAGGCGGAGGCGATACGATGGAAACAACATCCGAGACCTATTCACATGAACCGGCGGGGCGTCCGCGAGCTATGGCCACCTCAAACCGGCTTGCCCGCGAAAAGAGCCCATACCTTCTTCAGCATGCGCACAATCCTGTAGACTGGTTCCCGTGGGGGGACGAGGCCTTCGAGACCGCGGCTCGCGAGGATAAGCCGATCTTTCTTTCGATAGGCTATTCGACATGCCATTGGTGCCACGTGATGGAGAAGGAAACGTTCGAGAACGAAGAAGCCGCGCAACTCATGAACGACGCCTTTGTCTCGATCAAAGTCGACCGGGAAGAACGTCCCGACATCGATCACCTGTACATGACGGTCTGCAATCTCATGACCGGCAGTGGAGGATGGCCGATGAGCATCGTGATGACGCCGGACAAGAGACCGTTCTTCGCTGGAACTTATATTCCGCGGGAAAGCCGTATGGGCCGCCTCGGTATGATGGACCTGGTCCCGCGGATCAAAGAACTCTGGATGTCGCACCGAGAAGAGGTGCTCGGGTCCGCGGAAAGGGTCGCGGTAGCGCTCGTCAATCTGCCTGAAGACGTGCGAGGAGACCGACCCGATGCCGAAGTTGCGAGAGCCGCGTACGATCAGCTTGCTCAACGTTTTGACTCCCGTCGGGGCGGTTTCGGGTCCGCTCCCAAGTTCCCGACTGCTCACAATCTCTTCTTCCTTCTGCGGTATTACCGGCGCACTGATGAGGAGCACGCTCTCGAGATGGTGGAGAAGACGCTCGACGAATTGCGCAAAGGCGGGATCTACGACCACGTAGGATTCGGGTTTCACCGTTATTCAACGGACGAGAATTGGTTTTTGCCTCATTTCGAGAAGATGCTCTACGACCAGGCAATGCTGGCCCTCGCTTACACGGAGGCGTACCAGGCCACGGGCAAGGAACTCTACGCCAGAACCGTTCATGAGATCTTTACTTATGTGCTCCGCGATATGAGCGATCCGGGCGGCGGCTTCTATTCGGCCGAGGACGCTGACAGTGAGGGTGTAGAGGGCAAATTCTACGTCTGGACGCTGTCTGAACTTCGTGAGGCGCTCGGGGAGGAAGACAGTCGATTTGCCGCGCGAGTATTTCACACGAAATCTGAAGGCAATTACCACGACGAAGCCACCGGTCGGATGAGCGGCGCCAACATCCTGCACCTGGAAAAATCAACAGAGGAAATCGCCGCGGAATTCGGTCTGCCGGTCGACGGGTTCGAGGCCCGCCTCGATGAAATCTTGAAGAGACTTTTCCAGCACCGAGAGCACCGCGTGAGGCCTCACCGGGACGACAAAATCCTTACGGACTGGAATGGTCTCATGATCGCCGCGTTTGCGAGGGCCGCAGCGGTGTTCGATCGGCCGGATTATGCCGCGGTTGCCGCGCAGGCTGCGGACTTCATCTTTACCGCCATGCGCGGGCCGGACGGTAGGATTCTCCATCGGTATCGGGACGGGGAGGCTGCAATCCCGGCCTGTGTGGACGATTACGCGTTCCTTATCTGGGGTTTGATCGACCTTTATGAAGCCACTTTCGATCTGCGTTGGCTGCACGATGCGCTCGCGTTGAACCAGGAGTTCCTGGACCGCTTCTGGGACGACAAGTCCGGTGGCTTCTTCTTCACTCCTTCAGATGGTGAGCGCTTGCTCGTGCGTAAGAAAGAATCATACGACGGAGCCACCCCGTCCGGTAATTCGGTGGCCGCGCTCAATCTCCTCCGTCTGGGACGCATCACCGCAGACGTGAACCTGGAGCAGAAGTTCGACGAGATCGGTCGAGCGTTTGCCGGTGCCATAAGACAGTTTCCTTCGGCCTACACCCAGTTCCTTACCGCACTCGAATTCGCGCTTGGCCCGTCGTTCGAGGTGGTCATTGCAGGAGATATGTCGGAGGACGATACGCGAATTCTCGTTCGGACGCTCCGCAGACCGTTCATTCCCAATAAGACGGTATTTCTCCGCCAGACAGCCAGAGCAGCGGAATTGGCGGCTCTTGCTCCGTATACGGCAGCTCATGAAGAGATCGGCGGCCACGCGACCGCGTACGTGTGCTCGCAATACAAATGCGATTTGCCCACAACGGACCCAGAAGCCATGCTCGAACGGCTCGGGGTGACCGTTCATACCAATGCGCCATCACACAAGTGAAAATGGCGGGCACGGAGGCCCGCCGCCACCAAACATGGTGGGGGCCGGCGTCCCTGCCGGCCCTTTCTATGTCACTTGTTTGAAAGCGCATCGATATATGTGGTGTCGAGGCCAGCCACGGAATAGGAAACACCGCGGGTCGCCCTGTGCAAGGGCGCACGGCCGTGCGCCCCTACCTCGCCTCTGCGCTTCCCGTGTGCTCTGCTGCGAAACAAAACCCTTATGCTTCCCCGCGTCACCGAATGACAAAGCGTTCATGCGATTAGGCAGTGAAAAAATCCGCAAGATCGATTAGTATAGCAAGGTTGTGGGTTCGGGGAGAGTAACGATCCGAAATCACGTTTGATCGCGGATGTGGGGGGTTGGAATATGCCCCCGCATTTTTGCGCTTCGCGTAGGACGGAAGAAGATCAATCACCGCAGAAACGGCGGAGATCGTCGTAGGGGCGCACCCGCGTGTGCGCCGTGTTCGAGAAGTGTACGCCGTTGAAGAAGGGCGGAGGCATGGGTCCGCCCATACCAGCGCGTGCGCTGTCAACGTGCTCTGCGGTGAAGCAGAATTCTTCCCCCTCCAATCTTGAGGAAACGGATACTGAGATGCCGCGGAGGTTGCAATGATTCACACATATACGGAACTGGACCAGCTTTGCGTAAACACGATCCGCATGTTGGCCGCGGACGCTGTGGAAAAGGCCCGCTCGGGTCACCCTGGGTTGCCGCTTGGGGCAGCGCCGATGGCGTACGTGCTATGGACGCGATTTCTCAGGCATAATCCGGACGATCCTTTCTGGCCGGACCGCGACCGGTTCATACTCTCCGCGGGTCATGGGTCCGCGTTGCTCTACGCACTTTTGCACCTCTGCGGATACGGCATTTCCCTCGATGAGCTGAAACGCTTCCGACAATGGGGTAGCAAAACCCCCGGCCATCCCGAATATGAACCTACGCTTGGGGTGGAAACCACCACCGGGCCGCTCGGCCAGGGCTTCGCCACAGGCGTGGGCATGGCGCTGGCAGAGCGCTTTCTTGCGGCTCAGTTCAATCGCCCGGACTTTGCTGTGGTGGATCACTACACGTACGCGCTCGTCTCCGACGGAGATCTCATGGAAGGAGTCGCGTCCGAAGCGGCATCGTTGGCGGGCCACCTTCGGTTGGGCAAGCTGATATACCTTTACGACGACAACCGTATATCCATCGAGGGCAAGACAGCGATCACTTTCACCGAGGATGTATCCGAACGGTTCACGTCGTACGGTTGGCACGTGCTCAGAGTCGAAGACGGCAACGATCTGCACGCCATCGACCTTGCCATTCGCGCGGCCCAATCCGTGACGGATCGACCGACGCTCATCTCCGTGCGGACGTACATCGGTTACGGTTCCCCGAAACAGGACATGGCAAGCGCACACGGCGAGCCTCTCGGCAAGGACGCGATCGCTGCGGCCAAACAATTCTTCGGCTGGCCTCAGGAGCCCGAGTTCCACATTCCGTCGGAGGTGCCCGTCCATGTGTGCCCTGCCATCGACCAGGGTAGGGATCGGTATCTCGTGTGGCAGAAGTTGTTTGAAGATTACAGGCGGAGCTATCAGGCCGATGCGGAGCGATTCGAAGCACAGTTCCGCGGTGAATTGCCCACAGATTGGGATTCGGAGATTCCTCGCTTCAGTCCGCAAGACAAGCCCGTCGCGACGCGGGTTGCATCCGGGACAGTGCTGAATGCGATCGCGGCCCGAGTGCCGAACATACTCGGCGGATCCGCGGACCTCGCGCCGTCCACCAAGACCATAATCACGAGTTCACCGGACCAGTCTTCGGAGTCTCCCGAAGGACGAAACATCCGTTTCGGTGTGCGCGAGCACGCTATGGCCGCGGCGGTGAACGGCATGGCAATCCACCGCGGAGTGATCCCGTACGGTGCGACATTCTTTGTCTTTTCGGACTATATGAGGCCGTCGCTCAGGCTTGCTGCGCTCATGCGCGTGCATTCGATCTTTGTGTTTACCCACGACAGCATCGGTGTGGGCGAGGACGGCCCCACGCACCAGCCGATCGAGCATCTCGCTGCGTTGCGGGCAATGCCCAACATGATTGTCATCAGGCCTGCGGATGCAAACGAGACGGCCGACGCGTGGAAAATCGCCCTGGATCGCCGAGGCCCTGTGGCGCTGGTCCTGACGCGGCAGAACCTCCCCATTCTCGACCCCGAAGTCGTTGCCGGCGGGACACAGCGTGGAGCTTATGTTCTTACCGACGTGGAGGGCACTCCAGACCTCTTGCTGATGGCGACTGGCTCGGAAGTGCACCTCGCTGTAGAAGCACAAAGGCTCCTTGCGACAGAAAAGGGACTTCGAGCGCGGGTGATCTCCATGCCCTCGTGGGAACTTTTCGCGGAGCAATCCCAGGAATACCGTGACTCGGTCCTTCCTCCTGGAGTGAAAGCCCGGCTCGCGGTGGAAGCGGCCGCGACGTTTGGCTGGTCCCGATGGATCGGGGATGGTGGAGACGTGATCGGAATCGACCGTTTCGGAGCATCAGCGCCCGCTTCTGAACTGTTCGCGCGCTTTGGTTTCACCGTGGACCACATCGTCGAGCGTGCGGCCGCATTGGTGAAGAAGGCACAATAGAACAGGATTGCGTCCAACGTCACGCGTGGTGTTTGTAGGGGCGGGTCTCGGACCCGCCCCTACCGCCCGTGAGGCTATAGCATTCGCATGGCGTGATTATTGCCACCATTTCTCTCCCTCAATCAACAGGCCATGGTCGTGAACGGGGGTGGCCCCGACGTTATACGGCGGGGTTGCATAGCAACAAGAGGATCTTGTCGTTTCTCATGGAGAGGACACTCTTCGAAAAGGAAGACCTCTTACGCCTGCGGCGCTCCGACGTGTAACGTCGGAGCCACCCAGACAGACCGCGCACTGCTTCCGGATTGAGAGACCTTGATCTGTCTTGCCCCGAATAGCTTAGTGGATCGATTCAGAAATGCCTTTGCATGGTCGTCAGCGACCGCCTTCGGTAGGGGCGGGTCTGAGACCCGCCCCTACAAAGCATGTCGCGTCGGTTAACACCTCACTTGGCCCGGTGGCTTGGGGCAAGCCATCTATGGATCGATCTACTATAGGGATTCTCGAAAGTTTTCACGGAATGGAGACACACTGCTGGGCAAGCCAGCAGTGGCACCCGCAAGGCAACCCGTCAATACTTTCGAGAACCGATATAGGAGATCTATTGGACTTGATCGCGCCCTCTTGACTCACGAGCAATTACCGCAGTAAAAAGAGGCCAACCTAATTGCTACGGAGGAGGAGCACGTAATGACCAAGGCATTGAGACTGATCGTGGTTGTGGTGGCGCTGGTGGCGTTCGGCATGGCGACTGTGTCGATAGCCGCAGACTTTTACGTGGTCAAGGGCAAGGACGGCAAGCTCGCGGCGGTGGACAAGAAGCCCGATGATGCTGCGAGCATCGTGAAAGGCCCGTTCGCGGACAAGGCAGCAGCCGACAAGGCAATGGCGGAGGCCTCGAAGGCTGCGGGCGCGGCGAAGAAGCCGGTCAAGCCCCCGTCAGAGGGATGCTGATCGCAAACCTTTCGGTGATGGCCGGCCGATAAGGGCCAGCGTCTTCTAGCTGTGGGACACAAGACAGCTCCGAGTTGAGGGTCGCCTCCTCGGAGCTGCCTTTCTTTTTGGCCTCGAACTGAGACTCCGGCTCTTTACACCAGGCACCAGATATTCGGATGCTGCAAATCTGCGCGGTATGATGCGGGGTGGAATGGCTCTGCGCCTGGATTCCGGCAACACAGTTGTATTGAATCGTTTCAGTACTACGATTCCACACTTCGTTATCGGCGTAAATGAGCGGATTTGCGCGGAAACGTCACCGCGAAGGTAGTCCCGCCTGACTGACGACATGCTTCTACATCGCTTACGTGCGGGCACTCAGCGACAGTGCCCTGGCAGTGGTCCACACTCGTGGGAATAAATCGGCACCGCTCGCTAACGAAGGAGATGTCGAACCAGCCCGCTTCAGCGAGCATCTTCAGGCGGAGCAGTTCAAGGCCTTTGCCGCCCGCGTTGAAGTCGTAGGGCCTCTTGCTGGAGTATTCATCTGTCGCCTGGGTATGATGGAAGCCCTCGAAAATGAATTCCTGGTCCGCAACCGGAATGCCGATGCCGTGGTCCTCCACTTCGAGGAGCAGCGCAGCCGGCGTCTCTTCGATCGACACTAGGATCTCGCTACCGTCAGGCGAATTCTCGATCGCGTTCCTGGCGAGTGTGCGGACGACCAGCCGGAGCAAGTCCTGATCGAGATAATCGATCTGTGCGACCGCCAGTTCGGTCCGAATCGCGACTGACCGGTGCTCCGCCGCAGATCTGACTTCGCTCAACAATTCGTCAATCGTGTCGTGCACGTCAAACAGCTGTGGATGAAACTCACGCGGGTTCGTTATCTCTTCGACCGTTTCCTGGATGTCTTTGAGCCGCTGGAGATTCCGCCGTATTCGGTCCACCACCCTGCTCGTTGATGCGTTGGTCTCAACCTTCTCCGCAAGGAGACCCACCGACGCCTCGATGATTGCCAGCGGCGTCTGAAGCTCATGCGAGAGGTGATTCACCGCGCGTCTCTTTGCGCGCTCGAGTGACTTGAACGCGGTGATATCGCGGAATACGGCAACAGCATTCTGCAATTTAGGCACACATTCGTCAACACGGAGGAATGCCGTCGCGAGGGCAAGATCGACTTGTTGCCCGTCCGGTCGCGTGAAAATTACTTCCCCGTGCGCAGTTGCAGCGCCTTCATTGGTTAAACGCGAAAAGACTTCCACAAAATCCCGGTTGTCCGACTCAGAGGGAAAAGCATCCTCGATCCGCTTTCCGTGGAGGTCATCTTCATTGAGCCCAAGAATACGCACCGCGGCCGGGTTCACCGTATGGATCGTTCCGTCGCATTCAATGGTGATGACCCCCTCGTTCATGCTGCGGAGGATAATGCGCTCGATGGGGTCGATCTCCGCCGACATGTCAGCTGGTGGACGCACGTCGTTAGGATCCGGCGGCATTGGTTTCCTTTAAGCCAAACAGGTGACCACGTGGTGGCGCCATGAAGGGCAGTAACCATGTTTTCGATATAAGAAGATCTTAGCTTCCTCACCCATGGGTGGCTTCGACGTTATACGTCGGAGCGCCGAAGGCGTAAGAGGTCTTGATCGCCCGTGCCCCCACATTTCACACGCGAGGAATGGCGAAATGGCCTCTTGTTGCTTCGCAACCCCGACGTGTAACGTCGGGGCTACCCTCGACCCCGTAGATTCTCTCATAGGTGCCTTGGGCCCAACCCGTCGTAAGGTGAGGTCCTTGCCCCGCGCAATCAAGTAATAGACTATACCAAACGGCACAAAGCTTGCCCACCAATTCTGTCTATGCACAACGGTGAATGGGCTCGCTGCCCTTGATTCTACGAGGAAAAAGGCTTACCTGTTACATAGCGGCAACGACATCTTGCCGATCCTGAATACAAGAAGAGCATCCGTTGCTCATGCGCACGCACGGGCCGTGATGAGGAGCCGGCAGGCCCCGAGGAGAAGATTTTATGGCAGAAACCCACACATGTCCGCACTGTGGAGCATCTATGGATCCCATAGAGACCCCCCTGGAATCGAGCTGGGGCGGGGAGATCCACTACGTTTGCTTCAACGATCAGTGTACCTACTACACCTCGAGTTGGAACACCCTTGAAGGTCAAGGAATCGATCGAGCAGGGTATCGCTGCCGCGTGGACCCGAGGGGAGCATGCGGTCCGATCGCGGTCTGGTCCCCGACAGCGCTCAAAGACCTCGTCCTGTGCGTGGAAACCGCGCGGGAGTGTGAACCCTTTGTACCGAAGGGGACTCTTGAATATTTCAGCGCCGAGGACTTTGCCCGCGACGACGAGACACCCGACACCGTGTTTTACCAAACAGCCCGATTTGTCGAGCCGCTCGACCGGGTTGCCGCGGCCACCGTGGAGGACCTCTACGAACAACTTATTCCTCGCGGCGCCCGCGTGCTGGACCTCATGGCCGGCGCAGACTCGCACCTGAAGCCCGAAATCAAACTGGAGGGCATTACGGGCCTCGGGATCAGCAGTGAGGAACTCCAGTCCAACGCTGCGCTCTCCGATCGCGTCATCCATGACCTCAATGCCGACCCGCACCTCCCGTTTGGCGACAATGAATTCGATGCCGTGGTCCACACCGTATCGGTGGAGTACCTGACCAGACCCATCGAGGTGTTTCGCGAGGTCTCACGAGTGCTCGGACCGGGCGGGCGGTTCATCGTGGTCTTCTCCAACCGCATGTTCCCGCCCAAGGCAGTCCACATCTGGAAGCGGACCGACGAGACTGAGAGAGTGGACCTGGTAAAGCAATTCTTTGAGCTATCCGGAGCTTTCACGGTCGAAGACTCGTTTGAGAGCAGAGGAAAACCCCGACCGGAGGATGACAAGTATTATTCTCTTGGTATTCCGAGCGATCCGATTTATGCTCTCTGGGCGAAGCCGAACAAGTGATCGGAGCGTTCCCGAGAGGTGATTCCGTTGATCGAAGGTCGCCTCTCGGCCGTGCTCCTCAAGGAGTGCCCGGAGAAGCGATGCGGTACGCACCCGCAATATGGCGCCACCTTATCGCCGTATCACTTTGTATGCTCATTGTGATCGGTCTGACCGCGGACGCCTTCCCGACCGACGCAAAACCTGCCGAAAACACCAAGGTTACGACGCTCCAAGTTCCTACTTCGGGAACCATTCTCGACGTGACCTATTTGCCGGAATTCGAGGAATGGTGGGTCAAGTGCCGTGAAGGCGAAAAGGTCGTCGTGTACTCGTACGACCGCCTGAGCAAGCGTTGGGGTAAGGTGATCTTTGAGGCGAAAAAACCTGACCCAGCCGCGGCAGGCGAAAAGCCTGAAGCAGCGAAATCTTCCCCGGCGCCCGCCTCTTCCGAGCAAACGGAAGAACAAAAGAAAGAACCTTCGGCCGTGATTGCCGACACGCCGGAGAAGATGGAAGAAAAAGCGCCCGCCGCTAAGAAGAAGTGGTGGAACCCGATTTTCGATGTGTTCAGGCAGAAGTGACTATTCAAGTGAGGGAAAAGTGAGTCGATACGCTCTCCTCGTCGTGGACATGATCAAAGACAATGTGAACACTGCAGACCACGGAATGCTCAACAGCGAGGCCAAGAATATCATTCAACCAATACTCGCGTTGGCACGCGCCTTCCGACAGACCGGCAACCGAGTGATATTCGCTTGCGACAGCTTCATGGAAGGAGATTTTCTCTTCAACGGCCGGTTTCCTCCTCACGCAATCCGCGGCACCGGCGGCGACTATCCCATTCCTGAACTTGAGATGCAGCCCACGGACCTTTATCTTCCCAAGCGCCGCATGAGCTCTTTTCACAAGACCGATCTGGACCAGACTCTGCGAACATGGGGCGTGGACACAGTGGTGGTCTGCGGCATCGTCACCAACGTGTGCGTTCTCTTGTCCGCAATGGACGCCATTCAGAACGATTTCTATTCCGTGATCGTCTCCGATGCGTGCGCCTGCCATAAACAAGAGCTGCACGAGATGACGCTGAAACTGTACGAAACATTCCAAATTTTGGGTCTTTTCCGATTTTTGACCTCAAATCAGATGATCTCGGAGCTGGAATCAGCTCAGACAACTTAGTACACCATTTCGTAAGTACGGTGACGAATGAACTGCATGTATCGTCATTCCGGCGGAAGCCGGAATCCAGGACCTCTGGACCCCGGCTTTCGCCGGGGTGACGTGCTTGAATCTGCTACCGTATTTATGAAATCGACAACTTAGTCGATCGCCGTACCTTTTGGGGGAACGGGCATGGAGGTAGATCGATGAGCACGATTCGTATTTTCGCGAGGGTTGCGGTCGTCCTGCTGCTGGTGGCGTTCGCGGGGGCGACGGCGGCGTACGCCGAGGCGTTGCACGTAGTCACCACGTATCACGAAACAAAGTACAACTGCGTGGACAATGGCTTGTGGGCGGTAAGGGTACGATTCGACCGCTCCGTCGTCCCCGCGGACCTCGCGGCTCGCATCACCGTCACCACAGACGGCGAAGAGCAATCCTTCCGAATCTTCGACCCCCATGCCGAAGACACCCTTGCGGCGCGCGCGGAGCGTGAATTCCGGATCATGCCCGAAAAAGGCCAGGGGAAGCAGGGCCTCGTCAAGATCGTCGTAAAGCAGGGGCTTCAGGACGCATTGGGGAAGCGGACGCTTGAGAAAGATCACTCCTACCAATTCCGGTGCGGTCCACAACGGATCCAAGTATCGTCTTTTTCCACGTTCTACAATTCTCCTAAGGATCGTGGCGTAAGCCTCCACTTCTCGGACGAGGTAGAGTCCGACGACGTGAAGCGGCTCGTCAAGATTACACCCACAGTTAAGAACATGACGGTGACGGGCCTGGAATTCGGCCGCCGATACCGCATCACAGGTGATTTTGACCACAATCGCGAATACGTGCTCGAAATCCCTGAGACCCTGCTCCAAAAAGGACGAGCGATTCTCTCGGAGTCTCGGTACCCGTTCAAGGGCCCGGGCGTAGCTCCGCACATCGCCTTGAAGACTCAACGGTCGGTGGTGGAATTGAAGAGCCGCCAACTACTCCCAGTGAGCCTCGAAAACGTGACTGCTATGCGGGTGGAGCTGCAGCGGGTGCCCGCGTTTCTCGTACCCGAATTCACCACGGAACTCTCGAAGAAGGACGGTCTCAAGCACTGGTCTCTCGAGCAACAGGCAGCGACGGTAAACGCCCTTGTCAAAGAAGGAACGCTCCCGGCTCCATTCGGTGGAGAGCCCGCCCGCGACTCGGAGGTTTTCTTTGCACCAGAGGCGAAAGAACGCGTGTTCGGCTATTCAGTGCCGCTTTCCTTCAGGAAGAAACCCGAAATTGGCGGCGCGTGGCACGTCAAACTTGTGGACCCCGATCGTTCCACCGTCGAAGCGGCCCGCCTGGTACAGATCACGGATCTGGCGGTGAGTTACAAGCTGTCGGCCAAGTCGCTTCTGATCTGGGTGACTTCGATATATTCGGGTGAGCCGGTACCGGGAGCGGAGGTGCTTCTCGCCACGACGGACGGCCGCCTGTTGGTCGCGGGGAAAACCAACGCACACGGTGTGGTTGCGGTGAAGGACGGCAGAGAACTGCCCGCTTTTGCAGCAGGTAAGTCATTGGACAAGTCCGCAGTAGCGATCAAGTCCGTCAACTGGGTTATGGCCGCGACAAACACGGACTCTTGCGCGGAACAGCTGTCTCAAGACCGTCTCAAGCCTTTTGCCGTCAAGCAAACAACAAGCATGGATCCGGCCCCGGCAGCGCTGAAGGGAGCGCTCTTCACCGAGCGCGGCATTTACCGGCCCGGAGAGACGGTCCAGTTCAAATGCACGGTTCGGGACTACAAGGACGACCACATCACGGCCGCGGCCGGACGGAAAGTCAAGCTGACCATCACAGACCCGAGGAAAGAAATCCCGTATTCCAAGGATTTCACTCTGGGCGAATTCGGCACGTGCTTCGATTCTTTCCAGACAAAGGCATTCAGCCCGTCGGGGACATATACTCTAACGGCGGAGACAACGAAGAACGAGAAGGAAACGTTTTCCACAACCTTCCTCGTGCAGGAATACAAGCGTCCGCGGCACTACGTGACAGTGTCGGCCAAGCAGGAATCCCGTATCAGCGAGGAGTACATCTCACTCAAGAAGCGGGTTGAATTCCTGGACGTGGAAGCGAAAGCTCAATACTACACAGGCGGTCCTATAAAGAACGCGCGGGCTCGGTGGAAAGCGACCCTGGTGCCGGTGGATCAACGCGTCGAGGGATTTGACGGGTACTTTTTCGGGAACGCAGACGAAGAGGAACGATTCCTGGAATCGGGCGAGTCGCTCGTGGACAAAAACGGGATACTCAAGATCGCTATTCCGCTCGACCCTCGCCAGCTGACCGGCCTCTACGGCGTGGAACTCTCGGTTACCGTGCTGGATGTTGACGGTGAGCCCGCGACGGGAACAACCAAGTTCAGCCCGCACCCTCGATATAGGGTGGGCATTTCCCGCCACCCGTCTCGCGTGCAAAGCGGCTACTCCGGCACACTGAAGCTCGTGGTCCTGGACAGCGAGGGCAAGAAGATCCAGACCGGACAAGTCATCGCGTCGCAGCTCAGGAAGGAGTCCTTCTATACTCAAAAACGCGACGACAATGGCAATATCAACTATCTTTGGGAATACGGCTGGCTCACCAGCACCAGTTCAAAAGTCCCGCTGTCGAAGGGCGACGGCGTGTACGAGCTGGAATTGAACGATTACGGACAGTACCTCCTGTCGTTCACCTTTGAGGACAAGACGGGCAACTATTCGAGCCAGACCATTTTCAAGGTGGGTTGGGACGAATACGATTATTGGATCCGCAGCGAGGAGCAAAAAGAGGTCCGCACATTCAACGAAATCTTGCCCGCTCTTTCGAGGAAAGAATATCGCATTGGCGAGACCGTGTCAGTGGAATTCAACACACGGCGGCCCGTGAAGAAAGGCCTCGTCAGTGTAGAAGCAGGCGACGTGCTCGACTACAAAGTGGTCGATATTAACGGCAAGCGCCTCACGCACCGTTTCAAGGCCGCGCCTAACCACCGGCCTAACGTTTACGTGTCTCTTCTGGCAGCGACCGGCAGGACTGATTTCCCGGTATACCAGAGTCAGACCGACGCGGACATTCCATCGGTCTTTTTCGGGTACGCTGACGTGAAGATCCGTACCAACGCCAAAGCACTCACGGTGGAAATCGCGCCCCGTGTGAAGGAACTCAAAGGCAGACCGGGCGAGAAGACCTCGCTCGCTTTCAAGGTGGTTGACGACAAGGGCAAGGGAGTGTTCTCCGAGATAGCCGTTTGCGTAGTGGACGAGGCGGTACTCGCTCTGACCAACTTCAAGACTCCGAACTTGTCATCGCTAACCGACTTTCAGAGGCTTCTCGGAGTGTTCTCAGGTGACTTGCGGCTGTCGTTGGTCAGTCAGGACCTCTTCCGCATCCTGTCAACCCGGCCGCTGAAAGGCGGCGGCGCGGGCGAAGGATTCGTGGGCCCCAGCGTACGTAAGGACTTTCGCCCGGTGGCGTACTTCAATCCCGCTCTCCTGACCGACGTAAATGGCGAGGCGCGCGTCGAGTTTCAGTTACCAGACACGACCACCGCATACCGAGCTTATGCCGTTGCGTGTGACAAGACCGAGGGCTTTGCGTCCAGTGAACGAAAGATGGTCGTGACGAAGGAGTTCTTCATCGAGCCATCGCTGACCAGATTTCTCATTCCAGGCGATCAATTGACATTCCCGGTGGTGCTCAACAACAAGACCACTCAACCGGGCGAAGCATCGGTACAAGCGGAGCCTTCAGCGGGCCTCCAGCTTGAGCTTCCCCAGACGACGGCAAAGCTCGAGCCGTTTTCCACCTCGATACTTCGGCCGACAATCCGCGTTGCCACACCAACCGATACGGCGAAGGTACTCTTTCGCGGCTCGCTCAAGACCGCATCCGAGACATTCTCCGACGCGATCGAGAACTCGGTGCCGGTGCATTCGCGCTTCCTTCCCGTAAACCGAGTGTTTATGGGAAGTTTTTCACGCCATGTAGACATCCCCGTGCCGCTTCCTGAGGCGCTCAAGACCCTCAAAGCAGATGAGATCCTACCTAGCGAGTTCAAGGTGTATCTGAGCCTTTCCACAGCTCACTGGAACCGGATTGCGCCGGGCCTGAAATATCTCCTCCAATATCCATTCGGGTGCATTGAACAGACCAGTTCCGGGATCATTCCTTTGGCTGCGCTGCGTGCTCTGGTCAATCAAGGGGCATTGCCGGGCATCACCACCGACCAGATCGACCGGTTCCTGGAACGGGGAGTCACCCGATTGCTGTCTATGCAGCGATTGGACGGAGGATTCTCCTATTGGCCGGGAGGGGCCGAAGCCTCGTGGTGGGGTACCCAGTACGCGATCTTCGCGCTCATTCAGGCGGAAAAGGCCGGCTATCCCGTGCCCGAAGAGCGCCTGAAGAGCGCTCTCGGCTATGTACAGAAGATGTTGTCCCGAGACGTTTCGGCAGGTCGGTATAAGGAAGAAGCCTGGGTCAAGTATGTGGCGCTCTTCAACCTCTCGGTAAAAGGCATGCTGAGCGCTGAGGACCTTCGGCCTTATTTGGAGAACTATGATTCGCTTGACGATCAGGCAAAGGCGTTGCTCATACTCTCTGCGATAAATACCGCCGCACTATCACGAAACGAAATCGCAGACCGGATCGGCAAGCTCGGCCAAGCGCTGGATCCCCAACAGAACGACTATTACAATTCGAGCTTCCGCACTGCCGCAGTCTGTCTTATGGCCGCGGGCGAGGCGGACGCCGCACCGGAAAAGGCCGCATACTGGGCGGGCTACCTTCTCAAGAACATCCGGCCCGAAGGCAGATGGTATTCAACGGCCGACACTGGCTGGTGTCTGCTCTCTCTCGCATCGTATCTGAAGGGAAAGGAACCACCCGGCAAGCAGACGATCCCGTGCAGCGTCCACCTCGGCGATCAGAAGCCGATCGAGTTGGCTGTGTCGGCTGCGACGACTGATGTTGAACTCGATCCGTACAAGCTGTTGACAGCAGGCAAGGTGAGCCTTGAGGCGACCAAGCAGGGACTCATCAACTACACACTGTCAGTCGTCTATCCCGACACTGAGCGAGACCCGACGAAGCTGAGCAAAGGCTTTTCTCTCCGCAAGACCATGCAGAACCTCAACGGTAAGGATGAAATCCGTGTTGGCGACATTGTGCGGGTCACATTGGAGATCGAAGTGGACCGATCCATTCGCACCCGGAGCGGTTTCAGTGAGTATGTGGCCCTTGAGGATCCGGTCCCCGCGGGACTCGTCCCCATTAGCTCGGAGCTCGCCACTGAGGGCGTTATGAGAGAGGATGCGAAGAAAGGCGAACAAGGAGCCTGGCGCGACGGGTACTTTGAGATGCAGCCAACGTACCGGGAATTCCGCGACGACGGGGTGCGAGTGTTCAAGAATCGCATCTGGTTCGGATCGTACCGGTTCACGTACCTCGCCCGAGCCGCTGCTGTTGGAGACTTCTGGATGCGAGGCTCCAGGATCTCGCTCATGTACAACCCCGATCATTACGGCAAGACCGTAGGACGCCGCGTGCAGGTGCTGCCACCGGAGTAGAGGTAGCGCAAGACCGATGCGGAGACTGCCGCTGAAGGAACTGAGTTTCCGCGAAAATAGTCGGCTCTCCGAAGTCCATTTTGGTAGCATTGCATTCAGGGTTGTACTGTCGACAAAGTGAGCTTTGCCCGCGGTGAGAATGACCTCTGGAGGACAGTCATGAACATGCTTGAGCAAAAACTTAAGCGGCTGGCCGAAGCATCAGCGGCGCAGAAAGAAGAGTGGGATAGGGTCAGGGAGGAATGGATTGCCGAAGTGACCCGTCTGTACAGCGACGTGAAGGGTTGGGTACAAACATGGCAGGAGAAAGGATACTTAACCGCGAGCGAATCCCACATTGAGCTTTCAGAGGAACATCTCGGCGATTACGAAATACCCAAACTGGAACTGACCGCCGGCACCGAGGCCATCGTCTTCGAGCCCGTGGGCAGGAACATTCTGGGCGCTCTGGGGAGAATCGATCTCTATTTGAGAGGTTTCAAATCCGATGCCCGAATGTTGGTCTGGCTCGAAGATGTAGAAGGCAAACGACGATGGGAATTGTGGACGGAGAAATACCGGGGCCCCAAAATCCCATTCAACCAGGACGCACTTGAGCAGGTGATGAATGAGTGGCTGTGACACTGCAGGACGGGAGTTGGAACAACCAATGCAGCCAGCAAGAAACCTCGATGATACCTTGAAGATTTACAGAGCACTTGTCCTGTGCTGCGAAGAGACGATGGAGTCGGTCAACAGGGCTCCCGTCCCGTTTTCGCGGAAGTTTTCCGAAGCCACTGAGACAGCTTCGCAGCCCACGAAAGATCTCAGGGATTTTTTTAGGGACTTCTTTGATAACAGAGTGACGCCTAGGCTTAGGGAAATTTGCTTCCTTGACGTGGTACGGACATTTGAGTTCATGGTGTTTGAGCTTGTGGGACATGCGTCGGGAAACATCAGAAAGATTGTCAACGATTCGACCTCCACAAGGCATACGAAGAAGCCTGGATTCCCGTTTCAAGTTTGCGCCAGCAGGTTTGTCAAAGTAAAGGGTGAGGATGTTCTCAATCCTGGCGACATTCGCGCCCTCGGGGACGTGAAAGAGATTCTCAAGGGCAAGATACGTCAAGACCTGTACGACAGCTTGGACGGAATCGTGACCTACAGGAACTGGCTCGCCCACGGCGGGCGTTCCTCCAAGAGGCCGGCATATCCGGGAGACGTTCCAGATGTCGTGAAAGTGCTCAAAGACGTGTTAACGGAAATCAGAGGATAGGCCTTTCTGAGTGAAACGAGAGGCAGCATCATTGCAGGAGAATCATATGCCTGAACCGCAATATCCAACCACGGAAGGCCTCTGGTCGAAAGGCCTACGGCAGGAACCAAACTTCTCCAAAGTGCGGCTGGAAACGCCTTACGCCAAAGCCGTCGAGAACTTCCGTAAGGCAATCGAAGGACGTGCCGACTTCGACCCCGCGGTTCTCTTCGTGTGGGGCACGATGCAGGGCAAGGCGTTGCTCAACACGCTTAAGGCGGTGGAGGAGACTTTCGGCGAGCAAGGCCAGGCGGTCGTACGCAAAGCAGTCAACAGCGCGGGCCACGAGGCCCTGAAAGAGATGCTCGAGAATTCTTCCTTTCCCGATGATTGCGACGACATCGAACTCGTTTCCTTCATCGTCACAGGACTCAATTGCGTGCTGTACGCTTCCCTGGAACGACCGTGGATCACGTCGGACGATCGATGCGAGTTCGATATCCTCTGGTGCCCTCACCAGGACATTTACACGGCGTTTGACTGCCGCGTGCAACGCTACTTCGTCGAGGGAATGCTCGACGCGATTAGAGACCTGGGCAAGCCGTCGGTGACCGCAGCAGTGGAGAAGCTCATCCCGAGAGGCGCGGACTGCTGTCATTTCGTGGTGGACCTGTTAAGAGGCGGAGAGGAGCAGAACCCGTGGCACCGCTACTCCGACGAGCTTGCACAAAAAGCACTGAAAAAGCTGGATAAGTAGCGAGGGGCACAGGCGTTAAAGTAAGCAAAATCTTAAGAATATGCCCCCTCCCTGTCCCTCCCCGTCAACGGGGAGGGGACGCACTTCCCCCCGTTGACGGGGGGATTGAGGGGGGGGCGAAGATCGTATGGGGTGGAGGCTTGACTTTTGCCCGCCGATATGTCACGCGAGACATAACCAATAGGACAAACTCGTACCACAAGACTTCGCAACCTCGACCCGGCACTCACTTCCGCACGTAACTGGAGACGCACTATGAAGCAGGTTAACTTGACGCTGAACGGGACATCTCGCACAGTCCATGTGACGGACGATACCGTCCTTCTCGACCTTGTACGCGGCAAATTTGGATTGACCGGCACAAAACAATCCTGCGATCGCAAAGGGCAGTGCGGCGCTTGCACTGTACTGGTGAACAAAAAGGCGGTGCGGTCGTGCCTCACGCGTGTTGCGTCCCTTGAAGGAGCGGACGTTATCACCATCGAAGGCCTCGGGACACCAGAGAATCCTCACCTGATCCAAGAAGCGTTCGCGTTGGCTGGGGCCATTCAGTGCGGCTTTTGTACGCCGGGCATGATTATGGCCACGAAATCGCTCTTGAACGAGAATCCCGATCCAAGCACCGAGAACATCAAGAAGGCCCTGGCCCGCAATCTCTGCCGCTGCACGGGCTATGGGAAGATTGTCGATGCGGTGAAATTGGCGGGACGGTTTCTCCGTGGCGAAGCCACTCCCGATCAGGTGCGTCCCCACGCGAAAGCCGGCATGATCGGAGTATCGTTACCGCGGCCGAGCGCCATGCTCCTTGCGACGGGAAATGCGCTGTTCGCCGCAGATTTTCAGGCAGACGGCGTCCTCGAGCTTGCCGCGGTTCGCAGCCCTCACGCGCGTGCGCTCATCAAGTCCGTTGACACCTTGGCAGCAGAAAGAATGCCGGGCGTGGTATGCGTTCTCACCGCCAAGGACATTAAGGGGTCGAATCATCTTCGGCCTGACCAGCCGCTCTTGTGCGACAAGACGGTACAGGTGATGGGAGACGCAATAGCCGCGGTTGTAGCTGAAACGCGGGAGCAGGCTCGCGAAGCCGCTCGCGCCGTGGTAGTCGAGTACGAACCTCTCCAACCTGTGATGAATCCCGAGGAGGCCTTACTCGAAGGGAGTGCACAAGTTCACGAGGGAAGATCGAACCTCTGCTATTCCCATCCTCAGATCAAAGGGGACGCGGAGGCCGCGCTCGCGGAGTCGGACGTGGTAGTGGACGCGCAATTTAGCACCCAGCTTGTCCACCAGGCACCGTTGGAACCTGAAGCCGCACTGGCGTACTTCGAACAGGAAGACGGCGACGAAGAGCCGAAACTGGTAGTCGTGGGCCGGAGCGTCTATATTCACTATCATCTTCAGGTGCTTCAGGACGCTTTGGGGTGGGACAACATTCGCTACGAACAAGGTTTCATCGGCGGGCAATTCGGCATCAAGCTCGACATCACTGCTGAAGGCCTCGCGGCAGCCGCGGCACTACATCTCAGGCGGCCGGTTCGTTACGTGTGCAGCCTTACGGAGTCCATGCAGATCACCACCAAGCGGCATCCGTTTGCGATGAAGCTGCGCCTCGGAGCCAAGAAGGACGGCAAGCTCACCGGTTATGCGATCGACTTCCTTGTTGAAAACGGAGCGTATGTTTCCGTCGGCATGTCGGTGCTCAATCGGGCGTTGTACATGCTGAGCGGCTCGTACAATATTCCGAATGTGAAAGCAAACGGCCAACTAGTCTACACCAATAATGCATGGGGCGGGGCGGCGCGGGGCGCTGGGCCACCACAAATCAACTTTGCTCTCGAATCCGCCATGGACCTTCTTGCTGAGAAATTAGGAATCGACCCCGTTGAATTTCGCCTGATCAACTCGTTGAAGCCTGGGGAATCCATATCTACCGGTCAGGTTGTCGACGAGTGGCCGTACCCTGGATGTCTTGAGGCAGTCGGCGATCGCTACCGGCAGGCCCGTAACGAAGCAGCAGGCGCAAAAGAAGGCCGCATCAGACGAGGAGTTGGCATCGCGGGAGCAAGCTTTGGGATCGGCAGAGGCGGTCCAGACCAATCCAACGTTGCTGTGGAACTCATGCCGGATGGTGGACTAACCGTGTACGGCTCGATTGCCGACCCCGGTGAAGGAAACGACGCGATGCTCACGCAGATCGCTTCCCATCTCACGGGAATTCCCTCCGACAAGATCTGCCTCATCACGCGCGACACCGATCGCACTCCCGATTCAAGCACAGCATCCGGCAGCCGAGTTACGTTCATGAACGGCGGTGCGCTGGTCATGGCGATCGAGAGCCTCAAACGGGCAATGGAGGAAGCCGGAGCGACCGACTACAGCCAGCTTGTTGAAGCAGGGAAGCCGACCAAGTACATGGCCACCAAGATCGCCTCCACCACGCCCCTCGACCCGGTGACGGGCCAGGGAATTCCGTTTGAGTGCCGGGTGCACGGCGTGCAAATGGCAGAGGTTGAGGTTGACACCGAGACCGGCGACGTCCGCATTCTCAAGATGACGGCAGTGGTAGATCCCGGTACGATCATCAACCCGCTCATCGTGGAAGGCCAGATCGAGGGCGGTCTGGACATGGGAGCAGGAATGGCCCTGCGGGAACATTATGTACACGGCGAATCTAAAGACTGGGTGAGCTACAAATTCCCGACCATGAAGACAGCCTTCGACATGGAGGTCATCCTCCTCCAGACTCCGCGTGCAAGAGGCACTCTCGGAGCAGTCGGTGTAGGAGAGTTCGTGCTGCTACCCACAGCATCCGCGATTATGGCTGCCATCCGAGACGCCACGGGCGGAGAGCGGATTTGCGATCTACCCGCGACGGCCGACCGCGTTCTCAAGGCTATGCGGAAAGGCACGTAGCGCGCCAGTATGGCAACATACCAGTGCGCTTTCATACAAGTGAAAATGGCGGGCACGGAGGCCCGCCGCCACCAAACATAGTGGGGGCCGGCGTCCCTGCCGGCCCTTTGTATGTCCCTTGTTGGAAAGCGCATTGGCAATAGACAACCCGAGCTCTGCCCACGGTCACAAGTCCCGGGTGACAGAAAATCGAACGGTCCTCTTCGACGAAGAGGGTTTTCTGGTAGACCCTCAATCATGGACGCAAGCCATAGCAGAAGCCCTCGCTCGCGAGGCCGGACTGCCGGGTCTCGGCGAACTTCACTGGAAGACGATTCTCTTCATGCGCGAATTCTATGTCGCAAATGGAAAGACGCCTTTGAACAAAGAAATCAAGAAGGGGACAAGCTTCAGCCTTCTGGAGATCGAGAGCGCGTTTCCCGGTGGAATTCGCCATGGCGCCAGACGCATCGCAGGTCTACCCAACCCCAAGAGTTGCTGATACCAACTCCCATGGCGAGAATCGCCACAACGAAGCATGAAAACGCCGTGAAGAATACCGGCAAGATGCCGGCGCTACCGGCGTTTTCATAGGATTGAGCTTTCATACAAGTGAAAATGGCGGGCACCCCGCGAGACGCTGGGCCACCACCATAAGAAATCGTGGGGGCCGGCGTCCCTGCCGGCCCTTTCTATGTTACTTGTTAGAACGCGCGTGGGTATGACGAGTCTATGGATCCCGAGTCGCACCAAGTGTACGTGGATAATGCAGCAACCAGCTTCCCGAAGCCGCCCGAAGTGCTCCAGGAGATGTGCGAGACCTATGCGCGGCTGGGAGTCTCTCCGGGGCGAGGAAGCCACGACCTCGCGGGCCAGTGTGAGCGATATGTCGCAGAGGTTCGCGGCCGTCTTAAGGGCTTTTTCAACGGGGACGACGCGGAACGGGTGATCTTTGCATACAACGCCACCGACGCCCTGAACATGCTGATTCTCGGCATGGTTCAATCGGGATGTCACGTCGTCAGTTCAAGGCTTGAGCACAATTCCGTACTGAGACCGTTATACCATTTGCGCAAGCGCGGCCTGATCCGGTACGACCTCGTTGCTTTCGACGGTCAAGGCTTCGTCGACCCCCGGGATGTTGCGGCAGCGATTCGGCCGGAGACACGGTTCGTGATCCTCAACCATGTCTCCAATGTGCTGGGAACCATTCAACCGGTGGAACAGATCGGCCGCGTTTGTTCGGACCATAGAGTTCCTTTGCTTCTCGACGCTTCGCAGAGCGCCGGCGTAGTGCCTATCGACATGCAATCTATGCATGTTGACGCGGTCGCGTTTACGGGGCACAAGTCCCTGCTTGGACCGACCGGAATCGGCGGTCTCGTGCTTCGAAGCGGTCTGGATGTTCGGGCGTGCAAGTTCGGCGGTACCGGCTTCGAGTCTTGGAGTCTTCAGCATCCCGAGGAGTATCCGCAGCGCCTTGAGGCCGGTACCATCAACGTGCTCGGCGTCATGGGACTTGCCGCAGGCGTCCGATACATCGAGCGGGAGGGATTGGATAGAGTCTACGAGCGGGAAATGACCCTAGCGAAAAGGCTGAAGGACGGCCTCGCGTCCGTGAAACGCGTACGCTTATTGTGCGCGGACACCATGGAGAACCACGTGGCGCTCCTGAGTTGCACCATTGATGGCATGGACCCGGAGGACGTGGCTGCGATTCTTGATGGCGACTTCGGCATTGCGACACGCAGCGGTCTCCACTGTGCGCCTTTGGTTCATGAGGATCTGGGGACGAGTTCGCGGGGCGCTGTGCGATTTAGTCTTGGCCCGCTCAATACAAAGGAAGACATAATGGCGATCCTGCGTGCTGTTGAGACTATTGTATCGTGAGCACGTATCAACTCGACTGACTACTTGACGACCTTGATCAGCTCTTTGAATTGCGGACCTTCGGCAACCTGAACAAGTTCGAACAAGGCGGTTTCGACGCTCGTAATCGATGCGCCGTACTCCCGGCACTTTTCCAGACCGATTCGTTTGTTTTCGGGCGTCCTTGACGCCACCGCGTCGCTCACCACCTCAACGTCGAAGCCCATGTCGAGCAGGTCCGCTGCGGTTTGATACACGCACACGTGCGATTCGATACCTGCAATGAGGATCTGCTCACGGCCGATTGCTTCCAGTTCTTCTTCGAATGAAGACTCTCCGCAGCAGCTGAAGCTCAACTTGGTGATCGGTTGCTGGTCGGTCAGGAGTTCCGCGATCTCAGGGATGGTCGGCCCCAGCCCATTCGGGTTCTGTTCGGTCCATAGAATGGGCAATCCCAGGATCTGTGCCCCCTTAATCAGTTTCACGGTCCTCTGTACGAGGCTCTCCTTTTCGTGCATGGCCCGGACAAGCTTTTCCTGCATATCCACTACAACAAGCGCAGTATCTTCGATGTTTAGCATTTGACTATACCTCTATCTCGATCGCCAAGAGATCTGCCTCGATTCTGAAGTGCGCTCTCCTGAAATTGGTAGCCGCCGGCCTCCGTGCCGGCCGATTATGCGTAACCAGGCCAAATAATGCGGCCCGGCAGGGACGCCGGGCCCTACCAATTGAAGGAACCCAGGCTCATCAAACCGCTAAGAATGCGGCGTCCCGGACGTTGCCTACCAACAGCGACAAAAGCCGGGTTCGTGATTGCTTATGCGAGTCGCCAGCTCGTTCCAGAGGGCATCAATCAACGTCGTCGATACCGGAAGGGACGCCGCAGGTGCTCGCTCACCAGATTTCCGTGCCCGAGGTCCTCGATCTAATTACTGCGGAAGATGGTTCGTCAAACGTGAAGACCGCGGTCTTTCCGCACTTTTCACATACTTTCCCCCGCGGCGGGCCGGATACGTCGAGTAGTCTGGATACTTTGTCGTAAGTAGTGCGGATGAGCGTCTGCCCGCAATGGGGGCATTCCAAGATCACCTTGGCGCGGTGAAACACGACGGTGGCCGGTTTGGTTTCCATCACCCCATCCCGCAATCATTCAACTGCAATAGATCAATCGTTCGCGGACGTATGACCCGGCGGAGGCCCAAGGATGTTCAACGGCGACTTGCCGCCATCGGGCGACCCCGTGACGTACCCGAACTCCTCTTCGATGATTTCCGCCACCCGTTTGTAAAGCGTGCGCAGGGGAATCTCTGCGGGACATGCCTCTGTGCACAGGTTGCAGTCGATGCACCGCCCTGCCATGTGAATGGCGCGGGTCAGGTGGAACATCGGATTCTCGGGCGGGAGATCCCCGGTCTTGGTCAGCACGTCGTCTTCGAGGGTGCACACGTTGCAGAAACATACCGGACAGACATTGCGACAACCATAGCACTTGATGCAGCGATCGAATTCGCCGAGCCAATAGCTCAGGCGAGCCGGGAGAGCGAGGGCCTCGACGTCGCGGACACGTGCATACGGAACCGCTTCAGTCTTGTCGCCCGCGATGACGATGTCGGGAAAAGGCTTGCGACATTCATGAGCCTGTGCAAGTTCCTTTGTGCACGCGAATCCCACCTTCACAATACGTTCGGCCGCGGTCGCGGGCTGGTTCCATCTGGTAAGCTCATTAAGCGCGCGTTCGTCGCAACCTCTTACGAGAACACCAAATGTCTTGTCAGGGTATCCCGAAAGAAGGGTCATCAGAAGAGATGCCAGCGGATAGCGTTCGGTGCCCGACTCCACGAGGCCGATCGTCAGTCCGTCATCCAATTCTTCGGGTGACGAAAAGAGATGCGGCACGATGTTGCCCTGTTCGTTCTTCAAGCCGAGGAACGCTGCGATCTTCCCATCACGGAAGAGTGCCTTTACATGGTCTCGTATCTGCTCGATCATATCGTATTCCGATCGGATGTCATGAATGAATTCGCTGGGTTACGGGTAACGTCCCTAGCCCGTCAACACGAAGGGTGGCCGCCCGCCTCCTCCGCTTCGGACGGCAGGCCTGACTTCGCTTCGGAGGCATGCCTGCCACCCACAGGGATAATCCTGTGTGGGCACATTCGTTTCACGCGGACTCCGCTAATGCGGCCGGGAACGGCGCCTTGCGCATACGCGATGGGCCAAGCTGCCGAATCTGTTCAACGAAATCGGTGACAACCTGCGCGAAGCGCGGCCCTTCGGCAGATGACACCCACTTCAGGCAGAGCCTTTCCGGTTCGATCCCCGAAAATTCGAGGAGTTTCCTCATGAACTCCACTCGCTTTATCGTCATGTAATTACCGTACAGGTAATGGCAGTCTCCGACGTGTCAGCCGCCCACGAAGACGCCGTCCGCACCTTTCTGGAAGGCCTTGAGGACCTGGTCCGGCCTCACAGTGGCGGAACAGAGCGTCCGAATGGTGCGCAGGTTCGGCGGATACTGGAGGCGACTCACGCCGGCCAGGTCCGCGCCCGCGTACGCGCACCAATTGCAGAGAAAACCCACGATGACAGGTTCAAATTCACCGTTGGACATGCGTAATCCCCTTATACCGGGTCAGCCCGCGAGGGCCTGCTCGATTTGAGCATAGATCTGGTCGTTGGAAAAACCGTCGAGCCTGGCGCTGCCGGACGGGCACGTGGCGGCACAGCCCCCGCATCCCTTACATAGCACCTTATTCACCTCGCAGACCCCACGGTCCGAAATATAACCGATCGCACCGTACGGACAAACGTCCACGCATCCGAGACATCCGCAACATGTCTCCGGATTGATGTCCGCCACGATGCCGCTCGTGAAGAGTGCATCCTTGGATAGGACAATCGCTGCCCTCGATGCCGCGCCGAGCCCCTGCGATAGCGCCTCCCGGATGTTGGACGGGAATCGGGCGCTCCCGCACAGAAAGATACCGTCGGTCGCGAAGTCAAGCGGCTTGAGCTTGACGTGACCCTCGAGGAAAAAGCCGTTCGCGTTGAGCGGCACTTTCAACATGGTCGAAATATCGGGTGCGTCTTCCTGCGCTATGAGCGGCGTCGAGAGGACCACCAGATCGCTCGGCAGCGAGATCTCTTTTCCCATGCGTAGATGGAAAACCCGGACCTGCCCGTTCTCAACCACCGGTGGTTGTTTGGGATCGTACGTCACGTACCGCACGCCAAGTTCCTTGGACTTGCGGAACATATCCTCGTTTTCCACGCCGTACATCTGCATGTCGCGATAGAGGATCGTCACCTGAGTAGCCGGATCCGCTTCCTTGAGGATGATCGAGTTCTTCACTGCGGTCATGCAGCAGATTCGGGAGCAGTACGTGCGCTCTTCGCACCGTGAGCCTACGCACTGGATCATCACCACGTGCTTGGCCGGCGGCGATCCCTGCTTGAGCAGGGCCTCCAACTCCGAATGCGTGATCACTTTGCTCCCGTCATATCCGTAAAGCCCTTCGGGTTTGAGAACCCGAGCGCCGATCGCGACGACAATTACGCCCGCGGGGACCGACTTTTCGGCGCCGTTCTCGTTGATAGTGACCGTATAGTTGCCGATGTAGCCTTCGGCCTTGGTGACCACCGACCGGGTGTGGATAGTGATCTTGGGGTTGGCCTCCAGACGACTCTTGAGATCGTTCAGAAGCACCGTGGGTGACTCGTTGGCAGGCAGCACGATGTTGTGGTCATTGAGCAAGCCGCCGAGGCGGTCCTGTTTTTCCACCAGGTCGGTCTCGTAGCCCATGTTCCCAAGAGCCATTGCCGAGGCCATTCCCGACACCCCGCCGCCGATGACCACTGCGCGGTGGGAGATCCCCAGCTGAATGCGACTGAGTTCTCGCAATCGAGCGGCCTTGGCAACCGCCATGGAGATCTGTCCCTTCGCACGCTCTGTGCCCTTTTCGCGCTCCCGCTGGTGCACCCATGAGCACTGGTCCCTGATATTGGCCATCTCGAAGAGGTATGGATTGAGGCCCGCCTCCTCGCATCCACTCTGGAACAGCGGCTCATGCGTCCGTGGAGTGCACGAGGCGACCACGACCCGGTTGAGGTTTGCTTTTGGGATCGCGGTCTTGATCTCGTTGATGCCGCCTTCGGAACACGTGTACAGGTTCTCTTGCACGAACACCACGTTGGGAAGGGTCTTCGCGTACTCCACCAGTTCCTTCATTTCCAGGTAACCAGCGATATTGGAACCGCAATCGCAGATGAATACACCGATACGAATATCCGGCTTATTCGGGTCCATCAATCTTGTTTCTCCCTGCAGCCGATTACAGCGCTGATCAAAGCTGACGCCCGATTCGGAACGGCCAAAACACGGGCGACCAGCCGGTCGCCCCTGCAAAGACGCCGGCCGATCGCGCTGCGACTATCGGACGTCTTCTTTGACACGCTATCTTGATTCATTCTGTACGATCATCGACGACGAATCACCATCGGTCTCACATGATCATCGCCGTTCCTGCCGCTCGCGGCAGGAACGTACCAGAAAGTTTTTGGGGAGGGGTCCGGGGAGGGACTT